>Ga0209489_108997_pt1 | contig 12941 bp, 7 predicted proteins | sample SiratrowhiteBW_FD_187527 | JGI IMG/M metagenome (GOLD analysis project Ga0209489, IMG submission 187527) | Root nodule microbial communities of legume samples collected from California, USA - Siratro white BW (SPAdes) (version 2) | ecosystem: Host-associated > Plants > Roots > Nodule | place: USA... | reverse complement strand
AACTTATTTTTCTAATTAGTTTATCTTATACTCAGCATGTTAAATGAAAATTTGAACACCGAAGTAAAAAGGCACTGCACAAAAAAATAATGAGAATTTGATTTTAATCAACTAATTTTTGTTAAATAAGGACATCCTTATCCTACCGTCTTAAGGAACTTTATGTGCTGAATGTTTTGGAAATTCGTTATCTAATTTACTTGATTAATTTCTCTTTGGACAGATATAGACAAACATCATGAATTTATTTTCATTGACGGAACTTTTCTTTTTTAATAATTTCATAATTTTTACAGAAACGTATGAAAGAGTGGGTATGAGTTAATTACGAAAAAAAAATAGAATAAAAAAGTTATTCATTTTAAACAACTTCTCGTAATACATGTTTTAGTTATTTATAGAATAAAAAAAGTTATTCATTTTAAACATTACGATATAATTGTACCAACATTGGAAAAAAACCACTTTGAAAAGTCTACCCTCGACATGTTTCTCAAAATTTTATTTGTAAACGGGAGAAATAGGAGGTCATATTCGATTCTTCCCTACTCTTTTGTCACCATCAGAGAAATGCCTGTGGAACATAATTACTAACCAAGTGGGTTCAAGAAAAAAACTTAAATTTTCTTTATACATGTCAAACATAAACATGCATGGAGGACCAATGCTCGTCGAACATCAATATATCTTCCAAAACTTCCACTTTCAACAATTGGATTTGGGTATTTGGTTCCTGGGAATTTTTTTCCTTAGAATCCAATCTTTCAATTATTGTCATTAAATAATAACGTTTAATTTTATGAAGCTAGTGACGGTAATAATGGCAGAGTGATGAACATAATGTGCGTATAAAAATATAATTTATGAAAAGACGATGTTACATCATCGCAAAATTAAATTTAAGTAATTAAATTAAGGAATACATTGAGGGTGATATTAAATTATAAAATTGTAAGTTGTTTACAAGGTTAATAAAAAAAATTATCAGCCAATTAAGATAATATGGTAGATAAATTTTTTCTCACAAAACTTAGATAATTGAAGTTATAATTAAATATTTGAGTTGTTTAGTATAAATCAACTAAAAGAAAACAAGAGAATAAAAATGACATAATTATGTTCACACCTTTAGTAAGAAGTATTTTATTTTATTGCACAATGCATAAATTATTTTGTAATGTAGATTAAGTACATTGAATTTTAACGTTTGAGTTGTTAAGCTATTAAATAGAAAGCTCAGCATCTAAGTATTAGTTATAATTTGCAATTTAATAGTAAATGTTATATCGAACAATTTGAGTGTAATCGAGTAATTATAAGATTAATTCTAACCACGTGTTAGACCAAATGGATAAAATGGAGTCCATAGTAGTGTGATGTGGTGTGTAATGGACGAAAACACCCCTGGATTATTGGTATTTGGATGTGAATGTGAATTAATATTCTTAGGGTCAATGATTGAGAGAAAAAAACTTCCTCGGTTTCACACCAATGGCCAGAAAACTGTCCTAATCCCGAAGGCATATGACCTTACACCAACCACATTCACGGGTCCCCTTTTGGACCTTTCTAAATTTATTATTTATTTTTTTCCCTAGATCTAAACTCATTCTTATAATTATAAATACTTCTTATGAGTAATGAACTGCATGTCATTAGATATATCATATTAAATGTTTAAAATTATTATACAAAATATATAGAATGATTTTTCTTAAACATGACTTGTCTCAACTTGGGTAAAAAAAAAGGAACAGGTTTTAACTTCTCATCATATATACGAGGATATAACAAAATTTTTGTTCTGTCGGAGAAGAATCCAATAAAGCTGTTGTTTGCAGCTGAAAAAGAACAAAGTTTGTTTAACTATACAAATTTTGGCATACATAGACATATTTCAAACAAAAGTCGTTCGAGAATGATATGTCATATGCTATAGTTTCTATAATAAAACCTATGTTTGCAAGAATGACACACATGATATTCAACCTAAATTTTTAAGATATATTTATCTTAAACTTTTGCGAGGAAGACTATTGAAAAAAAGAACACGGAAAAAATCAAATAAAAATGAGATAGGTATTGGACCTAACATTACTTATTTTTTTTTTATATCTTATTTGACTTTTTTATTTTTATTTAATCTAAAATTTAGATTCATACTTAAATATAACATAACACTTTATTTTTTTAAAGTGTCATATTTAAACTTTGCGCATGAAAAAATAGAAAAAAAATATAATTAGAATCAACGATTCCACATGATGAGTTATTTGGTAAAGGTACAAAAATAGCACGTAGTTATTAGTAGATATATTTCCAATAAAATAGATTATTGAATGTTGAAGGCCTATTTGGGCATCGTGACTTGGCCCATTTCTAAGATTGGATCCATACCTCTGTGATGTATGGCCCACACTCATAATTATTTAATAATTTTGGTTACATCAGATGAGGAAGCAAATTTTAGAGTTCCCACGTAAGAAACAATTCACGATACCCTACTCTTAAAAGGCTTGGTGGTTAAGACGCACCACGACACTTCTTTTTCACTTTTGCTATAAAATGTTGTTTAGGTCTGTTACACACAGTAGCCAAATAAGACTTAACTTTTATGAATAATATTTATATTGATTTGAAAAACATTTACACTGCTAAAATGTAGGTCCAAGTATAATTAATATTTAATTTTTAAAGTTCGGTATGAGAAATAAAATGAATATCTACATATCAATCTTGTATTTGTATCCGTCATTGTTTTAAAGTAAAACATCCATGATCTAATAATTTTATTTTATTATTTAGTTTGTTTTTTTTTATTTAAAAAATTATTATTTTTACATATTTCTTTTTCATTATCTTTCTCAATCTTTTAAGTAGTTTGATATCTATAAAATCTACTTAGATTTGATGAACATTTTTACTTTTTATAATATCAAGTACACATTTTTTTCACAATTTTGTTTAAAGTATTTATTGTATTTCAGGAAATGTAAATATTAATGTTATTTAATCAAATTATTTTTTTTTACATATATTTAATTATTTATATTTACTTTTATTTTTGTCACATGAAAATATATTACTCGTGTTTAACGTTGTAAATCCTTAGTTTAATAAGTACTTTTAAAAATTTCATCTTTAGCTTTTAGTTTCAGTTTTTTAATAACTTTTAATTCACTAGATATTTTTTTTTCTTGTGTTTGACTTGTTTTATACCTATCATACACCTTTACATTTTGTTAAAAAAAAAAAACAATACAAATTATATGGTGGATATGTAATTCCATGTTTTTTATAATTACTTCAATATTTGTGCAATTATGTGTAAGATTTATGTAAATTTCTTCCACCCTAAATAAAAGAAAGAAAACAGGTGTGATAATTAAATTTTTGATAATGATGTGTTTTTTAATTGTAATTTTTACCTTTTATAAAAAATAATTTAATATTGCATTGATTAATATTTTTTACATGAATAATCTATAATATTTTTTTCCTGATTTGTAATGTATTTTTAATATTTGAAACACTTAATTACGGAGGTTTTCTAAAATTTAAAATCTCCTATCTTATATTATAATGTGTGGTGGTGTTAGAGAGTTGAATAAACTGGTGAATAACATAATAATTTCTCCACTTTTGCCTCTTCCTTTTGCTTTGGTGTTCCTGCTATTAAGGTGATATTCCTACTTTTGTGTTAGTTGTGGAAGTGGACTCCACAATGAGGGTTAGATGCATTGAAAATTAAGCTAATTAACCTTTTTAAGTGCATGGATTCCATACCTTATGCAAATACTTTTTAGCCACACTACACAGGTATTAATTTTATATATTCCAACTTTTAAAACTTCTTTGATTCTCTACATATCATATCCAAAAAAGAGGATGAGATATGAAATTCATCATTACATTCCACAAATACTTCTAATTATATTTTTTTCTTTGATTTTATGGATAATTAATGGCTTCACTATTTTACTATCTACAGTTTTAGGCTAAATTTTTCTTTTAGTAATTTTTCTAAGAAGTGATGAAAAAGGGTAGGAATTCCATATGGTTGTTGCGTCCACACTTATATATGAGTATTCGCTTATTCTCATGTTAACTATATTTGTAGAGGAAAATAAAATAATTGTTAAAAGAGTTATTATAATTGGGAGGGTTTAAAGAAGTGAGGCTTCTCTACATGAAAAGTCATCATCTATTGGAATTTTTTTAATAAGATAATTCTCATTTGCAACAAATTAAACAGAATCATCTATTCAAATGCATCAGACCAAACCAACTTAACTCAAATCAAATGTTTCAACATAAACTCAGTTATTAACACAAATCCATTAACCTTACTAGGGTGTTAAAAATATTTAAAGCAAACAAATTGTTACTTAGTGGATTTTAGTTATATAAAAAATTGAATTGTTTTTTTTAAAGATGCATCGAATTATATTAATTTAGTTTTTGAAAACTAAATTACTATACAAATAATTCATATAATTTAAATAATTCAAAGTAGTTTAATTTAATTTAATTTACTATACAATTGTTTAAATTTCTCTCGTATCACTTTTAAAATTTTAGTTTAATTTTACTAATTGGTACATTTTACTATTTACATTTTTAGGCTAAATTTTACTAATTGTTTGATGACTTCATTATTTTACTATCTACAGTTTTAGGCTAAATTTCACTTTTAGTAATTTTTCTAAAAAGTGATGAAAAAGGATAAGAGTTTCATATGGTTGTTGCGTGCACACTTATATATGAGTTATTCAATTATTCTCATGTTAACTATATTTGTAGAGGAAAATAAAATAACTGTCAAAAGAGTTGTTATTATAATTGGGAGGGTTTAAAGAAATGAAAAGTCATCATTTTTTTAAGTTATATCAAAAATTGATTTTTTTTGAAAAGATGCATCGAATTGATATATTCATTTAGTTTTTGAAAACTGAATTACTATACAAATAATTCATATAATTTAAATAATTCAAAGTAGTTCAATTTAATTTAATTTAATATACAATTCAGTTCAATTTATTTAAACAATTATACATTTTTTTTAATTTCTCTCGTATTTTTAAAAGTTTAGTTTAATTTTACTTCAATTCAATTGGTACCTTTTACCCACCTATAACTTTTAGAAAAAAAGCGTATACTTTTTTATGAAAAATTTCAATATTAAAATACCTCATAAAGTTTGTCTTCTAACCTTCTTTATAGGTTAACCTTTGTTTCACAATGACAAATAAAAACTCAGTTACATGCATCATTCATGAATATTGTTTATGAATTTGGGGCTCTAGAACAATTTTTCCTGCATTCAAAATCATTTCCACCAAAAAGATGGAGGAGACCAAAATTAAAACTTGTTTTTTTTTTTTTTTTTTTTCAATTTATGCAGAAGCAATAACATTAACTCTAATCTATGAGTCTAGGTGACAAAATCCCCTTTTAACCTAACCAATCACAATGATCTTTTCTTTAAAATACTGAAAAAACAAACTTCCAAAAGACCCATATTTAGATAACTGGCATTCATTGCACTAACTCTACTTAGTCTTAAGCTAATAACATTGAATATTTTGACGGTTTATGCACAAAGTTGTTGCATAGAGAAGGAGAGAGATTGCACCTTTTGTAGAGACCAAATTGCTTCTTCAAAATGTGTGGTTAATGGTTACCCAAATCTATGTCATTCCCAAATCAATAGGAATTGGAAAAGGTTATTGAGTGGGTTTCTTTTTGAAAGGGAAATCTTGAAAAGGGAGGTAGACTTTTCAGCTAGAGATTGCTTGAAGCTGGGACACAAAGGGAAGGCCATTAAGATGTGCATAGCACCTATTCTACCTTTGGCATTATTCTGTTCTGTCTTGAGTCATGGCACCACAACTCCAATATCTGAGTGTGTGATTAGGACCTTAACTAGTGTGTGTATGCCTGTGTTTCTTTCCGAGACTTCATTGTCTATAGTATTATACATATCTACTTCAATAATTGTCCTGTGGTCCAAGTATATGTACTGCCAAAACCAAGAGATAAGATGCACTATTTCCTCTGACGTTATCACCCTATATATACCATTATACCACGCACTACACAACCCTCTGCACTGTCTTCTGAGCAGGCTAGATTTATATGAAATCTGAAATGAGGCAGGTCAAAAACTGTGATCACAGTATCACCACTTGTACTCAGCACTTAGTTTTAGCTACAAGGGTAGTGTTGGCCTAAAAGGACTCAGAGAGTGCCAGGTCCTTAGTTTATCTCTATCTAGACCGGGATTTAAGCTGCTAGGTCAACTTGCAAGGACACCATTTCCTTTGGCCAGAAGTGGATCTAGGAATCTCAGGTCACGGACACAAACAAGGTAAGCCATTTAATATTTTTGTCTCAAGTCTTAACCCGTAATCATATCTGAGTTAATGGGCCACTATAAGAGAATAATAACATGTTGATTAGGAAACTGAGACTAAGCTAAGCCTTGTGTTCTAAGCCTTATAAATTCTTACAACTATACATTTAATGATGACCAATACCTTTGTCACTTCGCAAAAGATTCACCCATGTGTGAACCGTGATCAACCAACTAAGAGTTCTTGTGATTGAAAAGAAATCACGTATGACATGGTAGTTTGAACTAAGCCTATAAATTGAAGACTGAAATTATATATGTAAATTTATGACTATTTGAGAAAACTCTTAAGAGAGAAACGATTGCATGCAATTTTCAACGTCAACATTCATGGGCAAAGAGATTTTAGGCCAAAATTCAGTGAAGCATGTTAACTCTTGCACCAACTGAAGCACTTCTACCCACCCTTTGTCAAGGAATATACTGAAACCTCAAAAAGCACAAGTAACAAGACATTTAGCTTTGAGGATTATACTCACACCGCTACATATTCTTAGAAACAAGCTATAACAACATCCAAAAGAAAATTACTTGAGCTAACTAGCACTCCAACCACAACATGTAATTACTTGCTGGTTTACATAACTGAGCATGCATTTGGGTTCTCGTCGCTGAAAATCTGAGGGTCATAAGCGTAGTCGATGTAGTTTTTGGCTGGCCAGTATTCACTTCGCTTGATTTCAGTTTTGTTATCTTCCTCTTCCTTGGTTTCTTCAACTTTTTTCTCTTCCTTTTTCTCCTCTTCTTTCTGTTCTTCTTCCTTCTTTTCTTCATCCTTCACAATAGATGCTTGCTTTTTGGTCCTCTTATATACATGATCAACAAGCTTCGCAGGGTCGACCACACCTTTTACTATCACTTGATCATTTGCCAAATCTGTTTCCACTGATTCTACTCCTGCACATGCACGCCATTACTATGTCTCAAATCACGTACCAATCATTCACTCCTCCATTCAAGGAATCAACCAAGAATGAAACACAAAAGGTTAACTATTTTCTTTCAATAACATTTATTTAGTACATGTATTTTATTTTCCCTAGATGAATAATTTATTACCAAATGAATAAAAAAGTTTTAAGACTAATCACTCTTGATGTTCGGAGCTGCAATGGCATTTTAAGAGACAACATGCGGCCGAAATTACGTACCATGTTTCAGCATTGAGATAGATAGCTCCCTTCACTCCTAAATAACTGTTATTTGAGAATATTACAGTACATTGAAATGGGGGAATCATTAATTTAATGTGGTTCCATTTTTTTTAGCTAAAAATGATAATTTTATTCCGCTGAGACTGATATAATTATCTATATCCAAATGAAAATAGTAAGACCACGAATTTTTTTGAATGAGCCAAAAACCTTGTAAGATTCGACGCTTTGAAAAGGAACGTGATTAGCGCCACAGACTAGGATTCTTATGCCCAAACTTTGAAAAAAAGAACAGAACATTACGTGCACGTGAACTGTGATTAAAACTATTACGTATGCGTTGCAATGGCTTCATTGCAGTTTGGAAAAACATTTAAAGATTATAAATATAAACTAAACATGAACTTTGTAACTACAAATAAAGTCCACAACGAACACATTCTCCTTTCTCAATACCCTCTTTATTTTTGGATAAAAGAATTGCAGCTTTACTCAGTAACGTGGGCTCACTCTGTACTAAAGGCGGTTTCATGAGATTCTACCAATTAAAAATGTGTTAAAAAGAAAGTATCCAAAAGTATATTATGAGCATTCTTCTTGTGATTATAAGATTCCATGGTAAACTTGAGAAAAGAGAAAGGCGTAAATCAAATTAATTCCAATTATGAAATGCAGTTTTGTTGGGATTCTCGTAAATCATTAGTAATTAGTAATCATGATAACGAATAATGATTGAAAGGCACAGGCTAATGTAGGACCTGGGATTTAGTTTAGCTGAATTGATCCAAAACGTGTTTGTTGTACTTGTGCACGAGTGAAATAGTACGCAGCAGAAATAAAGAAATGGAGAAATAGAGAAAGAGAGGATATGAATCTTTGCACCTTTAATCTTACGGATTCGCTTCTGTATAACTTGAGCACATGCTTCACAATGCATTCGAATTTTTAGCACAACTGTTACCACAGAAGGAGGCTGACCACCAATTCAAACAACAGCAGCATAGGAATTAGATTACCAACAAAATAACTTTGATCAATCAGAATATCCCAAGCAGTGTCAATTTAAAACTTAAAACCGTCACAGAAAAAAAAACATTGGATACAAAATAAATTATAGTTTATTTTTCATGATTTTGTCACACTATGAAAGAGAAACCTGTATGGTCCACTGTCTTACAATATGTCAATTCAGGTACGGGTCATGACATGGGGTTTCCAACTTTGATCTCAGGTTTAATAGAAAATAAACCAAAAAAAGCAAACTTTAGCAACCCATCTTCATCCATTCCCGCCAAGCTACCCCACTCTGAAAATTCCCGCATAAAACTGGTGTATTCAAGTTAGAAGAAGTATTATTAACCCAATATACTACTATGCATAATTTTAAGAATTTGTGAATAATTTAATGCACGAGTATTTTCTTTTTGCCACCCTATGAGCACTTCTTGGCATTGGAGCAGCAGCCTAGCTACTAGTACTGGATCAGACCTTTTGAATGTCATTGTCAGGCATTGTATTTGGGCGCCTGTAGTTTTAACTTTTAACCTCCATATATCATTCGTCACCATGGTTGTGTGGTGTCAAATTTATTTACTGATGAGTTATCTGTCATGTGTGCATTGTGTGGAAGTGCATGTCATGAAAGTGGGACACGGTAAAACCAGGTGTAGTGCACCCGTGACCCCATTTTGCAGCAAAGCAGCATGTCAAGTTGCAACATGCAAAAAGTGAGTGGGGTCAAACCCTCTCATTTGTCACCGCCGTTCACCTCGTTACGTGTGCCTTTCCAAAGGGCATCACTTTGTTTCGTTACTTTCATGTCAGCACTCCCCCTGGAAAGGATCGCAAAACAATACACCAAAAATACTAAAAACTACCCTCTGTGCAAATTACTCTCTCTCACCCTGCAACCCAAGCAATGTGCCTCTTAATCACCAAGTTTAGCAAAAAAACTTATCAAACTTTGGTTTTTGCAACTCTTGAGACTTTAGTTCTTGTTTTGAAAGCTTTTTTTTTACCGAATGTTGGTCAATGAGAATGATTGACTGTGCTGCAGTAACTTGTTGTGCTCGCTGAATATTCATCACATTTGCATCTACACAACAAGAAAAGAAGTTTCAAAGTTGAATGGTTTTAGATTTACCTCATCTTTTTTCTCCTCTTTAGGTGGTTCTTTGGTTTCTTCTTTTTTCTCCTCTGGGGCTTTTGGCAAGGGTGAAATAAGCTCCACTTTCTTGCCACTTTTCTTTTGTAGCCTCTCACGCACCTTTATGGGGTCTGCTGCCATTCCTTTCACTACCACTTTGCTTGTCCTGCTATCCGCAGTCACATCTTCCACTCCTGTTTCACACTCACAAAAAACATATTAGATTAGAAACGTTAACCCCATTTCATCAATCTTTTCCACCACCTAAAACAACTTTACCTTTGTTAACTACGCATGCAATGATGATCTTTGTCTCTACATGAATAATGCACATCTAAGACAAAATTATCTCATCATTATTTTGTGAAATTCAAAAGCAATCATGTGGATGATACTGAATTGATGCCTCTAACAATGGGGGGAAAAAGGAGGGAAACTGCAAAAAAACACTACCTGAAGCTAAACCCAAAACTAACTAGCTATAGCAGCGTTCCTCATGGGTGCATTTTCATAGTTAGAAGTGAGGTCATTAACAAACATAATACATGAAAAGTGAAGGGAAAAATGACCTTGGAATCCTTTCAATGCTTTTGCAACTTTCCTTGCACAGGCCTCGCAGTGCATGTCAACTTTGAGCACTATCTCCGGTGGTGGCTCCTCCTTGCTTTCATCCTTCTTCTCTTCCACCTTCTTTTCCTCTTTGGCTTCTTCTTTATTTCCTTCTTCCTTCTTTTCCTTTGCAAACACAGCATTTAAATAAGACAATATGAGTTAAAGAAAGCAAAAAGAAACTAGGAAGCAGCAGAATTGAGAAAAGATGATAAAGATGGTTGTAACAACAGAAAATTATGAATAACTGGGAAAAAAATAAACTGAAAGAAACAGGCATAGAGAGAGAGATTGATTTAAAATATGCGTTTGTGTGTGTGTGTGAATTTGAGTGTAGATGAGAACTCTTACTTCACCCATGCCTGTGACAGTAGACAATGTCTTCTGCTTGAGAGAGAGTTCACTGGTTAACGCAGATCTTAATGTTATGTGGTTTGAGTGTAGAAAAGAAGTATTGTTATGTTTATGCACACACTCTCTCTCCCTGCCTCTCTGGCAATGTGGGACCAGGAACATTGAACGTGTAGGATTCTGCAAATCTGACGTGGAAACTTTACTGCACAATCAACTGCAAACTTTAAAGAAAAAGAAAAAAACATTTTCATTACTCTCTGATACTTTTGGTTAGATTAGGGTGAATTGCTATGTAGGTAGTGTGCATGGCTAAAACATCATTTTGGACCATTTGATATAATAATATTTTAATTTGACTGTCAAATATTTTTACCAGGTACTCTTTGGTTTTGTTGTAAAATAATTATCATTGACTAGTCGTGCCTCAGTCTAATCTCCCTCAACCTATGTTTCAGAATTTAAGCTAACTAGTGCATGCGAGACTTTCTAGAATGATTTTTTTGGTTAATTAATGTGAAAAGGAATATATATTAAAAGTATTGTAGGAAATTAATGTTTGGTTGTTGATTTGGATGAATAAGAAGACCTATCTTGTCTTTAAGTGAGATTAGTAATGGTATAAATGTTAGGTAGTGTAATTGATATGATAAGTTTAATAATCCATTAATTTTATAGTCATATCTATTTGATGACTTACAAAAGTATTGAATCAGAGACATTATTTTAAGAAATAACTGTCTCATATTTTCATACACTGTAAAAAGAACTAAGGACACATTTGACAAACTTTGGAAGTTGGTAGGGTAATGTTTGCATGAGAAATACCCTTTTAGGTACATGCCAAACATATAAAGAGCCCTTGCAGTGGGCCACCCACCATGATATATGTAAAGAGTGTGATGCATTGACCAGCTTAACCCAATTGTAAAACACCTTACAGATTCCATGTTTAGACAAAATTTTCAGATTTATTTCAATTGAGAATTTAATGGAAGGAGTTTAATTGAAATAAAGTGCAACATATAAATATGAAAATTGTATCTAACCTTCTATAGGTTAATTACTTTTAGTGCCTAACCATGAACCATTCATAGTAATACCTTTTTACCTAAACTTCTTGATTATTACAACTGAGAATGTAGGAAGATAACAAAAATTGTAAAATATAAGCAGTAGTGAGAGAAGTATCACGTTTTGATGCACCAGAGAAATCATAATGTCGTAGCATAGTCATTTAATGACATTAATGTAAAATATTTGTTAATGTACTGTGCACTTGCTGTCAAAATTTTAATCAAATCTAATGTGACTGTCACCTACCCAACTTTTATACTGTCATCTTCTCTTTGATTTTTTTGGTGGAAGCATCTTATGTGCTGGTAGTATATTTAAACTAAATTTGAGAAGAAAAAAAATCTATTTTTTAAAACTAAAAAATTTGGTAATAGTTTTTTTTTTCAGAAAAATGATGTTACAACTAAAGCTCATTGGAATGGGGCCTTAGTTTTTTTTTATTATTTGAAGATGAAATTATTTATTGTTTAAAAATGACATTTTGGAGAAAATATTTTTTATCCATATAAATGACTACATTTTCTTTGGAAATTTTATTACAGATTATAAAAGTGTTATACATTGTCAATCAATTCAAAAATAGTGTTAGTATAAAATTTAAGATATTCTATCTAAAAATAAATCAACTCATCGTACTTGATGAATAATAATTAAACGAATGTCTGAAATTGTTTTACCATATCGATGTGTAAAATATTTTTCTCTAAAAAGTAAAGATGAATATATTTATTTTCAATGAACATGGATAAATATTCGTAATTAATCAAAATATTTATGATTCAAGAAATCATGATGTCGGAACATTTGGTACAACAGAAGTCTTTTTTTTTTTCTTTAATTCAAAAACACGGTTTCTGAAAATAAAAAATATTGATAATCATAACTTTTTAAGATGGCTAAATCTATTTTGTTATGATAAATATTTTTTTAAATGTTTAAATGAGTGTTATGATAATAAAAGGGTAATTTATTTTATTAAATGATCTAATAAAACTAATGTATTACTTTTATTCCAGTAATTTGGTTTTTACTTCATAAAATTAGATTCTAAAATTTAATTAAAAATAGAAAAAGCGTTCTAAAATATTTTTTATTTGAATTAGGAAATAAAATCAACATAGATGTCGGAAGCAAATATTCTAAAAAAATACTGAAAAACAAAATTCGTAATTAAGGTAAAAACAAAATC
>Ga0209489_108994_pt1 | contig 12946 bp, 4 predicted proteins | sample SiratrowhiteBW_FD_187527 | JGI IMG/M metagenome (GOLD analysis project Ga0209489, IMG submission 187527) | Root nodule microbial communities of legume samples collected from California, USA - Siratro white BW (SPAdes) (version 2) | ecosystem: Host-associated > Plants > Roots > Nodule | place: USA... | reverse complement strand
ATATAGTCTCATAATTGGAACTCAATTTGAAAGTCATTTTCAAGAATTAAAAAAAAAAAAAAGATACTTGTCTAACTTGAAAGCCACCATCGACTATTATTTGTTATATAAAAAATTGAAAGAAAATACTTGGTTAGTGGCAATGATTATGCTAGGAATTTCGGATAAAAGAATACACAGACATGAGTTTCTTTTCAATGGAGTTTCTTTTCAATTGAGATGCAGATTCATGGTCTTCAAGGAAGTTGTTTATCATCATTTATCCATTTGTAAGCTACAACCGACGTAAAAAGTCATCTATTACGTCAGTAGTAATCCACTTCTTATGTTGTAACGTAATGGCGTACATATTACGTTGGTTGCATAACCGACGTTATATATTTGAGACTTTCAGGTCTACGTTGATTCTAGAATCGATATAAAATGTCTTTCAAAAGCAACATAGAAGACCAATATTCTACTAGCGATAATTGTGGAATTATTAAATTCTAAATGAAAATCTAATTTTATATTTTCATTTACAACGATTTATTTTTAACCAATAATTTATGCTGTTGTAATATCATTTTTTTACTATTGTTGAGAAGAGGTGGGAAATTAATCTATTAAATATATTTTAGCAACATAAGTTAAAATCGATTATTCATGAAGTTGAGAGAATTACTTTACATATGTTCCATTGAAGAAGTGAGCTAACAGCTGGTGAGCATTCAATTTAAAGAAGAGCGTTAAATTTAGTTAGCATATTTGATTCTAACTGCTTTTCCCTTCCAGTTAATAAATTCTGTTAACTAAGAAATACTGCTGATATTATTAACTAGGAAATATGATTGTTTTTTTTTCTAGAATGTTAAATTTGCTTTAATATTTTCTAACTCCTCGTTTGTGTGTGGTATAAACCTATTTGAAAAATAATGGTTTTCAAATTGAATGAAAAAAGTTTTTCTGCCTCAAATGTATTTACATTTATCCTGCACAATGTTATGTATTAAAGTAAAAAAAGTATTATTAATGTAAGTGTTAAAAATATTTTATATTTTTCAAGAGAACAGTAGACATAAAATTGAGTTAGAACTATCCAAAAGATTACTTTGAAGTTGTCCTAAAAAAGTTTTAAAATTTAAATTCATCAACAGTAATGATAAGCTGGATTGAATAAGTGGGACAGGTTGGGTTACACTCACCATAACATATGATGATTTAGACACTTTGGTTAATACGAAACAATAGTGTTCACATTATGAACTTTGTGATTCGACAATTATCATTTATTTCTTGGATTGACTAATAATATAGTTAAACTAAATTATCTAAATAAGAGATATATAATTTATAAGTTATATTTTTCAGTCAAATTATAATAGAATATCAGTTTTTGTCTGGTGAGAAATTATTTATATTGAGATCAGGAATGGACATTAATTAAAATTTTTAAAATTAAAATCTAAAAGGTTGAATTTAAATTAAATTTAAATATATATATATATATATATATATATATATATATATATATTTATTTATTTTTTCTTTTACAATTCTAAATATATTACATCGAATATTAAATTTAAATTCTTAATATGAAAAAATAGTTTGGTTTGGTAAATTAATTTGATATTAATTTTAATATCCGTATTTACAATGAATTGATTTAAATTTAAAATAATTTCAAATTCATAAAAAAAAATTAACAATATTTGTTATAATAAAAATTTATTGGAGTCTTTCTTGTTTCATAAATGTAAAATTAATTAATAGTCTTAAAATCAAATTAGTATTTGATATTTGATATATATTGTATTTAGAGTTAAGTACAATTTTTGGATATATTATGAATATAAATGTCTAACAAGAAAAAAAAATATTTTTAGTGTTGATACATGACTCTCTCTCTCTATATATATATATATATATATATATTCAAATCAAACACGAGTATAATAATTTTTAAAAAGAAAACCAACCCCAACAAGAAGTACCTTTGTTTAGAAAAAAAATTGTTTATATTTATTTATCTAAACATTTATGAAATATATATATAATTGAATTACGTAAAATATGTGTGGAGGGTATATGTTAGCAAAATTTATACTGGTTCACCCTAATCTCTTGGGCTATGTCCAGTTCTCCCTTAAACAAATTGTTGAAGAGGTTTTACTATTGAGCAAATAGTTACAACGAGTACACAAACCTCTCCAAGTTACAATGAGTACACAAACCTCTCCAGGTTACAACGAGTACACAAACCTCTCCAGGTTATCACGAGTACACAAACTTCTCCAGGTTATACTAGTTCAACCTCTCCCTGAGATCAAGACCACTCAAGAATTAAAGAAACACTCTCAAAAGAGAGAACAATGAAAGCTCACAAGGGTTTACTTCACCAATGATGAAGAATTACACAATGGTTTCACACAACCCAAAACTCTAGATGCTCTCAATAGCAAATTGACAATAAACACTCAGTATATTTTCTTCAATGTATTATATGATGTATTTCTATTTTTGTTTCTTGTTATTCTTCAACTTGAAATTGCTCCTTTATATGTAGCTTTTTAGAAACTAGTCGTTGGGATGCTTGAACAGAGCAATCTTGACTTTCTGATGTATAGAGCTCATACTGGAAATGTTTCTCTAATATTTTAAACTACATTAAACTTGATTAATTCTGCATCTGAAATAATTAATTTAAAATAACATAGAGAAATTATATTTGAGATACTCATCAATAATTTGAATAATTTCCATTATGAACGAATTTGAATATTATAACACGATATGATATAAAATCAATTTAAATGAAATCAATAATACATAAAAGTAAATAGTAAGAAAACTTATTTCTTTATAGACCATGTGTCTCCTGCTTTAATAATAATAATAATATTAGCTACGCAATGTGTATAAGTCATCAAATATAAATGTATACTTGAGTTTTGTTGTCATCAAAATTTTATTAAATGATTTGATCCTTTAAAGGAATTTTGGACTGTCTAATGTTCAACAACTCTCATACATTACAAAATTTATCTTCTTTTTTATCAAAAATCTGTCAAACCACAACATTACTCAAAATCAATTCCTCGATAAGTAAGCCTAGAGATTATCTATTAATCGTCAATTCCTTGATCAATTATATAGATGAATCTTTTGTTCATACAAGGATCTTAATAACAACAAATGAATCACGTTATATTCCTAGACACGAGCATATAATTAATAAATTGATGTATTAAAAGAAAAACATTTATGATAAGACATAGTATAAGTCCAAATATAATTACATGAGAGTTTAGAAAGGTTTAACCTAACCCCGACAATGAGTAATTTAGGTCCTCATAGTATAAGTCTAAATATGGAATAAGAAGAATACTCTAAATAAACCCTAAGAATGCCTCCAAAAGTGAATTTCATTTTCAACTATAGCAGAAGATGTCTAACCCTAACATGATCAACTATTAAATAATCTTGAAAATTTGATGTTCGTGCTTGGCCCAGGTTAGCTGCATCAGGCAGCACTGGATTTTGTTATTGTTTTAGTTTTGGAACCTAACCTGCGTCGAACGCATGTATCTTGCGCCAGATGCATTTCCATCTGGTTGCTCTTGGGTTTTTCCAAGCTAGACTCATGTGGCTGAGTCGGGCTTAGCTTTATTTGTCCAATTTTTGTTTATTTTTCCCACGTGTTTAAGACTTCAATCCTCTTTCTGCTTAATTCCACAAAAAGTATTTTGAATTAGCATCAAATCCTTATTTTGACTCTCAAAATCAATTATTAACATAGACTAAATAAAATTAAGAATTAAACAAGTTCTAAGTGTAGAAAGAGTTCATTTTTGTCATAAAAATGAATCAATAATATCATATAAATTAACTCAATCAGTATCTTATATCAAGTTATTCACATACACACTTAATTTTATACAAATATGTTTTGCATTATTGTTTTTTTCTTATTTTTTATTATTTCGTTGAATGAAGTTTAAAATTCCCTATTTTTATTATGAAAACAAATAAAAAGATAAAAAGGATTGAATCCTTATCTAATATTTTCAAAAAACAAATCATAAATTTTTGTTTTGAAAAAAACAAACAAACGAAGATTGATATTATTTTCTTTTGAGAGATGCATTTAAAGTTTGTCAAACACAACTTCAACATGACGAAAGCATTATTAAAACTCTATTTTAAGGAAAATATTTTCACAAAACTCTTCTTTTTAAGTTAGATGTAGATAAATACAAGATAAAAGATAAAAGATAGAGAGATTTACTAGAGCATTTTATGGTGGTTCGTCTAATAATATCGAACTATGCAAAGTATCATTTGAACATAACTAATTTTTAGTTAAATACAAGTATTATTTAGAATACATTAATTTTTGGCTAAATACAAATGTTAAAAATAAGTTAAATACACAGTATGAAAGAGCTCTTAGTTGGTACTTTGAGAATATAACTTCTAAATGCATTTTTTTTATCGGCAAGCTTGAAACATTCGTAATTTTTTTTACTTTCCTTAGTCACGCAAAATCCCATCTCCCTAAACATATATTTTTGTTTCATTTAACATTTAAACAATCCAAGCGCTTAAACTTTTTCTTTCTTTTGTGTACTTCCAAAACCACCCGTCCCTGCGTTTTTTTTTTTTTTTTTTTTTTTCTCTTTGCTCAAGTTCCCACTTAATTCTACGATAGATTGTATTGATTTTGCCATCATGCTCTCAGTACAGATAAAGCTATTAAGATATTAAGGATTTAACGTTATAGGATGATTTCAGTATGCTTTAATGTGATAAAAGTAAATGCTTAAGAATGTCAACCCCAACACCACTTTATAATTGCTTAAAACCATCTAAAAGTACTGGTATGCGCACGCGAGTCTCTATACATATAATTATTGCCATAATTACTTGTTTCACCACTTAAATAGGCACTTAATTATGTTTTTCTTTATTTCTTTCCCTTAAGGTTCAAGCTTCGCCACTTGACTACGCATATAAACATGCTCTTATGCTCTTTATATATATTAGGTTTACTAGGGTGGGTGTCATCAATCCACTACTGCTTTGTTCATTTCCCTTTTGATTTCAATTCTCACTTAATTATGAACGATATGATTGAAGATGTGTAAAGAAAAAAAAAAATGTTAGGCTCGCAAATGAATTAGCCGTTTAGGGTTCAAATTACTCAATATTCCCTAATTTATACAAATAATTTATCAAGTCATTTGCATAATCTTCAGCATGACTAGGTAAGCATGATGATAATCTTATTATAATGTATAATATTAAGGGTTGGACATATGATAGGAAAAGTGAGGGGTTTGTGGGTGGGGCTGCCTTTTGGTTAATCGTTTGCCTTTTGTGGGGTTTAAGAGTATCTTTGGAAAATCCTTATAATTAGTGATCTTACCATGAGAATTATTATATACATGGGCTAGTTACAACTGACTGTAATTTGTATATTCCTGCTTATAATGAACCTTACATGTGCTAAAATCACTATCTTTAAGGGCCCTATTAGTGAGATTAGCATCATTCAACTAAGGAATTATCTTATGAAAAAGTAATAATATTTTGACTTATACCATAGGAGAAAAAGTGACAAAAGACAAAAGGAAATAGGAAAAAGTTAGTGGGTAACTAAGGACATATGAATATGTCAATTACCAATTTAGATTGAATAATCAGGATGTTTATGAAGCTTCCAAGTCATTATAGTGTATGATCATCATTGGATTTCATGTGGGTTCTGTAGTCTAGATATGGATTTTGTGATGACCTAAGATGATTGCATATTATATATATATTTATATATATATATATGAATATGACAAACATAGGCATTACTGCTCATCATTTTATGAAGTGGTACTTAGCCTACGAGTCATCATATTAATAAAATTACTTATCCAACAAAAGTGTTAATTTTTCTTAGATATAAAGTAGGCATGAATAATTAATCATAGATTTATGTTCGATTAGATATCCACAACAATTCACTCTGCCAACCTTGTGACGTCAAATATAAATAAAAAATGATAAATTAAATTCGATATATTTAACTAAATATATAATTGTGGTAGATGAAGATCCCATCAATACCAAATTGCATTACCCTTTGTCAAAAAACTCATGTTCATGGTGGGGAAGAGAAATAAGGGTAAGATTTGGGATAAAGAGTGGAGGGGCTGTCCCTCGAACATGAGCACAAACACAATGCATGTAAGTGCGTGAATGATACCTTTCCAATTGCTTAATAATGGAAGACGTAAGTGGTGATATAGGGACGTAACTGGTCTGGTCATTCCTACAAATTTTGCCGCTCTATGTATGTCATAACATTTTATACATAAACTACCACTATTTTCTAGGTATACATTTTAAATTAGCTCTAAGTGTTAGTTCCAAACAAATGCAAAAATGAAAAGCATATAATTATTTTTATCAGAAATAACAAATATAAGATTATTATAGCATATATATTAGGATGTTAGCCAACCTGTGCACTTCAGAAAATAAATAGCAAAACAGTAGTTATTGTAGAAAAATTAAATTTAAAATTTTAATAATAATTAATATTGTCAACACCTAATTTTGTGCAGACAAATAAAATTATTTCAAAATATAAAAAATATAAAATTAAAATAAAAACATGTGGTTATTTAGTTTTTATCATACTTTGTTATTTAAATAAATAAATAAACAAAAAGAGAGTTTTAGTTTTAATTTATGAATAAAATTTTCAAATAAAATTTGTAAAAATGAGAAAGAGTTTCCTCAAGCCCAATCCATTTAAAGTGTGTCTAAAAAAATAAAAAAAAAAATTATCTTTAAAGTGTTGTCATGTCACATTGTGTCTCTTTCTGCTTGTCTTTTCTGATGTCCATTAATGTCATGAAAATTAATTGAAAATAAATTAAAAATTATAGAAAGGTTAGAAATTTGAATAGTTGATCTGACTATTATTTTGATTAATTACAAATGATTTTGCTTAATAGTGATTAAATGTTGATGATTTTCAATTAAATGTTGATTGTCTAATATTTTGTGCATTTTCTTTTTGAACTGTTATGCTCATTTTATTTGTTGATTCCTTTTATTTTTTTAGGTTACTCTTAATAAAATAAAATAAAAACATAGAAAATGTGTGTTGAGTTTTGTTTTAAAATAGCTGCAGAAAATAATAAAAAAGAAAAGAATAAAAATTTGAAGAAAGTCCAACCCATTAAGAAATAAATTGTTTTTGTATAAAGCTCAAATTAATAAAGGGATCACTTTCAAAAAAATAAAGTAAATTAGTTTGCTTAGGTCTTGTCCATTAAAAGTGTGTTAAAAAAGAAAAATAAAATTGATATTTTGCATTCCTTCTTATTAAAGTTCGGTCACCTCACACTTTCTTTCTCTACTAATTAATCTCACTCCCTTCTTCATACACCTATTTTTAGTTCACTAAAATTAATTTTAAATTCAAAAAAATAATAATTAATGGAAATTTGAACATATTGGCTGGGGGAATCTGATATTAATTGGAGATCAGATTCATTGAATTGATCTAGCAAAGCAATTGAGGGGTCTGAAGCAACTGGTATGTTCTGATTGCTTGATCTCATATACTTCATATGCACATGTGATTACCTTGTTTGAGAGCTACTATGGTGCCCTGAGATTCAATCCTAATCGCTTTGATTTAAAGAAAATAAATAAAAAATATAAGATATTTTCAAATTCTCAAGCAGAATATAAAATTTTCCTAAAAACTTAATGAATTATTATTTTTCGGAAAAAAGTAAAAAATAATAAAATAGTTTTTTTAATAAAAAATGTGTAACAATTTTCAAAAATAAAAAATTATAAATTTTCAAAAAGTTTCAAAACAACCTTAAAAATAATAAAAAGGAATAAAACATTCTCAAAAGTAATAAAAATATATAATTTTGAAAAAATAAAATACAAAACAATTTTAATAATAAAAAACCATAAAAAGTATAAAATTTTAAAAAGCAAAAACAATTTAAAATATTTTCAAATAAAATGACAAAAAATTGTTGGACTAAAAAAATAAAAAATATTATTCTTTACGTAGGACCAAAGTCAATCCTTGTTGGACTAAAAAAATAAAAAATATTATTCTTTACTTATTAGTTCTTATTTTTTTGTATATATATTTTCTTTGTTTTATTTGCATTATTTTTATTGTTTATTTTTATTCTATTCATTTATATTTGTTTCACATCTTTGTTTATTTTTGTGTTGCATCTTTTATTTACTGTTTATGGTACCTTTATTATTTTCTTTTTATCTTTTATTTGCATTTTATTTGTTTTTATCATTTTATTTATCCATTCTTTTTGTATCTTTATTGTTTTTATATTTATTTATTTTTATTTTCAATTACATCTTTATTATTTCTTTATTTTTTCATTTTTAATTGCATTTTTAATATTTTTTTTGTTTATTTTTATTTGCATCTTTATTGTTATCATGTTTTTTTTGGGGGAAATAACATTTTATTAAACCACACTCATTTTCTTATTTGATTAAAGGTACCGTCTTATGACGGGCGTTGTGGGGTGCTAATACCTTTCCCACACGTAACCGACTCCCGAATCCTAAACTTTGTTCGTAGACTATTTTTCTTAATTTTGGTTTTTCTATGGTTTTTCATAATAAACTATGGTGGCGACTACAATCTCAATATAAATATTTTTTGTTTTTCTATGATTTTCCATAATAAACTATGGTGTCGACTACAATCTCAATTTAAATATTTTAAAAATTAAATTTTTTTATCGTTTCGTCATGATCGTAGTTGTGACAAATATTTTTCTCTATTTTAAACTTTTGTAAGCAAATCTTGATCTCGCTTATCATGTTATAAATATTATTGGTCTGACGATTTTTCCAACATTTACTAATTAGTGTTTTTAACATTATTTTGTTTTTGTACTTTTAGTGTCATGGAGTACGAAATATAAATAGAGTATTCAATACTTACGGATATTTATTAGGTTGCACACAGTTTAATTTAAATTAATTTATTTTTATACGAGTTATATGATGGACTTAGAGTAAGTAATTCGAGATCATAATTAGAGATCCATTCTATTATGTTTTCCTTTTCGTGTCTTGAACTAGTTTGAACAAATTTGTTATGATTTAGTATATTGATTTGCTTGAAACTTTGAATTATTTTTTAATTTTTATTATTTTTAATAAAATGATACTTGGAAATTACAAGTTTTAACATAAAAGAAGTTTTAAAATATTGACCAACCCTCCTAAAAGTGAATTATATTGAATTGGATGTTGGAGATCCAACATCGACTAGAGATAAGGCATTTCAATAGTTTATAATCTCAGCACCAATGCTAAGCATGTGATTGGATGAAGTCAATGAAGATCATAGCTTGTTGAAGTTCTGATGGAATTAATCGGGACTATGTTAGCTCAATGCTAAGCACGTGAGTTGATGAAGACTACTTCATGAAGAATTTGTTGGAACCAACCTGGACCAGAATTTTTCAAGTAAATGACTTTGGGTCAACATGAAGATGTTGGGTTTCGGTTCTAGGTCCTTAAGTTGGGTTGGTATGTGTGTGAGAGCTTGGTACTCAACCATTAGAGGCATTGATCATCACTCATGGGAAGCCTAAAGATTTATAATTTTTAAACTAGTTTTATCAATATTAAATTGGTTTTAAGAAAAATAGCCTAAACTGATTTTTATTGAAAATCTTTTCAATCAATTGAATGCTTGAAACAATTGATTGAATTGTGACAGTTATTTCTGTTACAAGTGGAATCTTTGACTAAGTCTTCTAACGGTCAATTCAATCGATTGAATGATTTATTTAGTTAATTGAAACAGTGACAACTATGCTGTTTTAAAACTGATTTGGCTATATAAAGGAGTTGGCACAATCATTTTAGCAACATTAAGATTTCTGAAAAACGCCTTGTTGAGAATTCCTTGAGAGAAAAAGCACCCTTTTTGTGCGAAAACTTTTGACATTGATTTTCAAACAAGAAACCTCAAAGAACGTGAATCTTGAAGCATCCTTGAGTGAGGTTCTTGCAACTTTGGTTCGGGACCAAGGCTAAGTCTTCTACACTCGATCTTTAGTCTTTTTGTAATCTGTTCTGTGTAGAAGTACTGAGTGATCAATTGTTGATCTTACTTTTCTTGTAATTTGTTTACTGTTTTCAATTATTGGGTTTGTAATTGAGTTGGTGTAGTAGGTTTCTCCACTGGTTTCACATCTACTGTAGGGTTCAATAGAGTGTGAGTGCTGCAGGGAGCAATGTTTGCTTGCGGGTTGCAAGTGGTGTTTGTGCAGTAGGTTTCTGCACTGGTTCACACTTGCTAGGGGTTCAATAAGGTGTGAGTGATGCGGGGAGCATTGTGTACTACGGGGAGCAGTGATAACTTGCTGGGAGCAAGGGTTGTAAACTGTGATCTTTTCTAGTGGAAATTTTTGCTTGTTGGCAAAGGACTGGACGTAGCCCTTGAGGAAGGGTAAACTAGGATAATTCTTTGTGTTCTTGATTCTTTCTTTTCACTTCTTGCATATTTTCTTTAATTTACTGGTGCTTTAACAAATAATTAAATACTGTAATTAACTGAGTTCTTTCTAAAATTATATTCTTACTACTCTCTGAAATTGTTGTGTTGCATCTGATTAAATTCTGGATTAATTTCTAACAACTTCCATTGTGCATAATTGATTGTTTACTGGATAGTCCAAAATTGCGAGTTCATTCTCCAATTTAAATCACTTTCCTTCCTACGATTTTTTTTTTTTAAAAGTTTAATTCACCCCCCTCTTGAACTCAGTCGAAACTTGTTTTTCATATAAGTGGGTGCAAACCTCACCTTACAAGTCGGTTTTGTAAGGTTGAGTTAGGCTTAAAGTCGACTTCCTAATATGGTATCAGAGTTTATCCTAGCAAGGTTGTTGAGCCTATCAGGCCAGCCGCAATCAGGCCGCTAACGGACCACCCTTACATATAAGTTTTCATGCTCGAGTTGAGGAGTCTCGATGTGAGGGGTGTGTGTTGGAGATCCCACATCGACTAGAGATAAGGCCTTTCAATAGTTTATAAGTGGGTGCAAACCTCACCTTACAAGCCGATTTTGTAAGATTCAGTTAGGCTTAAAGTCCACTTCCTAATATTGGGCTTAACAAAAAAGTTACATAAATCCAATCTGATAGTGTTACTAGATTGGTGGATGAGTTTGTTCAAATCCTACATAACCCAACCTCCCAACACTAGTAGAAAAAACACATTTAATTGTGGTTCTACAAGGCTCACAAGCACGGTTCCGAAACCGCGGTAGATCCAATCGCGGTAAAAAGTACTGAAGCTACCATCGCGGTTGTATAACCGCGGTGGAAAGTATAACATATCACCGTGGTTGTAATAAAAACTATAGTGGTATGGCTCGCCGCTTATCCGCCATACTTCCACGCCTCATCGCCTCATAGCCAAACGTAAAGGAACCACCACCATTGTCTTTGGCCCCGCCTTCGAACATCTTGAGGACCAGATCTGAGCCCAAACTAGACTCTCCACCACCTCCGCGTGTTACCCACGTGAGTCGCGAGCCGCCAGCACTCCTCACCACCACTTCTCCCAATCTGTCTTACCTCCACACCCTTTTAGCACCTTCCGCTCAAGCTGTCACCATCTTTAAGACCAAGCAAACATGCTCGCCCGTATATGTCCAAATCACGCCTCCTCCGCCACCGTAGCCAACGCTCACCACTTCTGCCACCATGTTTAGCACTATCACTGTCATCATCATAAACCCTAATGTTGCCTCCACTAACCCAAACTCCCTCACCATCGTTTTCGCTAGTGTTTGTGCTGGTTTGCTTTAGGGTTGGAAAGTTTCATACACCTGCTGGAATGAACAATTACACCATAATTCAAAACAATGGACAACTTTTTTCTCGTTTAATTTGAGCATTAAAACTAGAGTCAACAGAAGAGGGAGAAAATGAAGAAGAGAAAATAGAGAGAAAGAGAATCTAGAGTTTGGAATGGAAAAGAAGGAAGAGAAAAAGGCGGTTAGAAGGAAGAGAGGGTTAGATCCATGAGAGACGGCGGCAAGAACGACGGTGAGAGATGACAGGACGATGGTGAGACACGGCCAGGGACGACGGTGAGAGACGGCAAGGGACCAGAGTGCTGCGTGAGAGAGAGGGAAGATGAAAGCATAAACGAAAAAGTGAGTTCGGGTCCCTAAAATAGGGGATACGACCGCGGTTCCCCCAAACAACCCTGGTCGTATCCACATACCACCGCGATTCTGGCACCAACTGCGGTGGTATCCTTCATGCAGAATAATTTAAATATTATTTATGTGCCTACCACCGTGGTTTTGGAAACAACCACGGTGGTATCTCCCTGCAACATTTCTTTTTTAAATATTTGTGTGCCTTACCACCGCGGTTCTTGCACCAACCGTGATGGTATCTCCTGCAAGTTAATATGACTGCGGTTGTTGTAGACAACCGCGGTTATATCGTTGCACTTAATTTCAAAAATGTCACCACAGTTTTTTAAATACGGTTCCCTCTTAACCGCAGTCATATCCTCTTGTAGAATGTGTTTTTTCTACTGGTGCCCGTATCAAGATACTTATAGCCTAAATTCACATAAATGGAAACATGTGATACCTTTTTCATAAATTCTACACTAAACTCCAATATCTTTAATTTTTTTCATTTCTTATTTGTTAACATTAAAAAAATTAACTTTTTCTTAAAATAAAGGGCTCGTATTAGACACCACTGTGGATTTTGACATCTGAGCTGTAACACCCCACAAAATTAAAGCTTCTACTATGACAGCTAAAGTATTATCATCATGTGTATCTCACAGTATTCCATAGTTAACATATATCAAAATTACATAATAAAGCTAAACTGAAATTTCAAAA
>Ga0209489_108991_pt1 | contig 12950 bp, 6 predicted proteins | sample SiratrowhiteBW_FD_187527 | JGI IMG/M metagenome (GOLD analysis project Ga0209489, IMG submission 187527) | Root nodule microbial communities of legume samples collected from California, USA - Siratro white BW (SPAdes) (version 2) | ecosystem: Host-associated > Plants > Roots > Nodule | place: USA... | reverse complement strand
TATATATATATATATATATATATGTATGTATGTATGTATGTATAATCAATTAATTTATGGAAAATAATATATAATTAGCTTAAAAAGTTATCTATTAAAATTTCATTTCAAAACATAATTTAATAATTATGAACGAAAGATTTTTTATTCCATGTATTTGCTAATATCCGTGTATAATATAAAGTCCCTTTGGCAAAAGCAAATCTCTCTGGAAATCAAAAAAAATCTTTAGTGTCCCTTTTTCTTCTCCTTATTTTTATAACGTATAAAGAAGGAGATTTATTTTTATAATGTATAAAGAAGGAGATGAGATTCTGAAATCCACTTAGATATCTCTGTGTCACAAAAACTTTCTTTTATTTTTATTTTTATTATAATTATTATCATTGTTATATATCGCGCGTGAATGAGATATAGGTCATCCTCGGATATGAAAAAAAAGAATATGATGTGTCATGCAGTGATTGGTCGGATGAGTTGACCAAGTCAATCCTTTTCAAAACTGCGCCGTCAAATCCCGAACAGCTATTTACCCGCTTTCACCGGCGACACTTTTGCTTCTTTTCATTTTTTCTTTTCTTTTTCTCTTTTATAGAACCATTTGATAATTCGTGAAAAATCTACGAGAGTTCCTTTTCTTTTTTTTTCTTCATTTTTTGAAAAAGGTGTGGTTTGTCTCGCCTGTGTAATTATTATTTTTTAGATTGCATGATTGTTAAGAAAAAAAATCAAATTCTTCAAATAACTTAGAAGTTAAAAAATTTGTATGAGCTTTTTTTTCTGAAATATAAAACTTTTTCCAGTGTAAAAGCTCTCAAAAGTAATTTTTTATTTTGTATCTAAACAGATTCGAATGAGTAATTTGTTCATATATAAATATTAAACATAATTGATCCCGTTTCTAGGTGATTAAAGTGTGTGATTCAAGTTAATAAACTATTACATTTGTTATTCATTGTAAAATAATTGCTGAAATTGTTTTTCTTAAAACTAGTTAAAGTTTCAGATTTATTTAATCATACATTAATGTAAAAGATTAAAGAAGGTAATCTTGAATTTTTCCGACGATATTTTCACTGATTCTATTATTTTTAAAAGAAATAATAAAAACATAAGAATATTGCTTAAGTTAACGATACGTACACGTTTGTAACGAATACTCCGAGAACAGAGGAAAGCGTGCATCGTGAAACGTTGAAGCGATAGCATGCACGTTTTGCCAGGTGTACTGTCCTTTTTCTTAATCATTGTAGAGTCCTGTAATAGTTTATTTTGAAACAATTATATATAATTTGTGATTCTAAGATTTTTCCATATGTTTTACATTTTAAAAATAGAAATATTTAATCTTCATTTTTTAAAAATTAATATTTAAGTAAAATGATCAAAATTAAAATATTAACATTCGCTAATGTATGAGACTCTCTAATTATAGTCTTATTTATTTGTTTTATAATGATTAAGATTATTATAATATTAGCTTTTTGGCAATTATATTATTATTATTTTACTTTTGTAACAAATTGAATAGAATGTAAAGAAGATAATAGATAAATTTAAATGTTTGACTTCTAAATAATGTAAGATGATTGGACATATACAAGTCTTTTAGTTAAAGGTTAAGAGAGCAAGATTTTATAAAGATATTATTCAATTAAGACAATTTTTCAACTAAGGACTAAGAAAACAAATCTTCCATTTAAATGTCACTCACCACATTTAAGATATTGTCTAATTTAGAGTTCAAAACTTCATTATAATTTTGTTTTTAAAAAATCACTTTAAACTAATCTTCAATAAAGAGAAATCACATCTATTTAACATTACCAAACAACTTCCATATTAAAAATTTTACCATTCTCATATATATATATATATTTCTACATTTTCAAAATACATCAATCCAACAATTCATATAACTATATTATTCCTGCATAAAATACGTCATTTTGACAAAGTCATATGTATATATTTCATACATTTTATCACAAGGTGTTATGAAAATTTAACTACCTTATCTTACTTGAAAATTAAAATTATAGTTATTCAAATCAGATATCTCATAAGTCTTATTTTAAAAAAGTAAATTCAAATCTACCTATAAAAAACCCTTATCATCAAACCAAACGTATCATTACGACATTAAACTAATTGAAATTCATCTTTATCTATCAAAACACATATGCAAGCACTTATTTCTAAACATGCAACCAACTAACCCAATAAAAATGAATAAAGAGAAGCTTATTTGAAATGAAAAATTGATCGGTATATTTTTTCTTTTATATGCTAATGTATGACAAACTCAAATCTTAACAGAAGAGCTACTGATATCTCATGAACTTATAGAAAAATTATGATTTTTATAAAATAAAATTTGAATTTTCTTTTTTATTTTTTATAACCTTTTAACTTAACTAATAAAATATTCAAAATTAATCTCATTTAAATCATTTATAATCTTAAACAAATTTAATTTAATTTAACTATTAAAATATTTTATCTATAATTTGTGCATGTGAAGTGTATACAATTTTTACCGCCATAATTTGTGTACAAACCACGTTAGATACTCGAATTATGTTAGATACTCAAATTAATAAATCTATTAGCAATAACTTATTACTATAAGATCTGCGCCATTCATTTTTTTCCTTGTGGAAGATATTTAGGTAAAAATAATAATTTATATTTTATTAGAATTTAATTTAGAGTAAGTTTATTTTTACTTTAGGATCTCTTTATCTAAATTCTTTCATTTAATATGATTTCAGAGTTTCATATATTGTGTGAGTTAAAAATGATATTCTCTTAACTAGTTTATCTATTAATTTGTTTTTGGTTGATTTAGTGTTATTTCATCATGTCCCTTTTGGTGTATTTTCAAATATCATTTTATCAATTTTTTGGGGAACAAATAATTATTAGGTAATAAATGCTATTTTTAATTATAGGTCATTTGGTTTTAATTATAAAGTATATTTTTGACATTGGTTTCGAACTTAGATAATGGTATTGAAATGGTTAAAAATTAATGTTTTCGATTGTTTGGTTTGAATTTAGTGTTATTGTGTTTTTATTTGATATTGAATATAATAATTGGTTGAAGTTGTCAATTTGGATACTACTAGCTAATTTAAAATAATATATGAGTTCAAGTAGTAGTAAATTGTGTTAAAAACTATGTGGAATATACAAAGATGGTTTTTGAAAGTAATTAACTTGCACCTCTTTATGGTGAATCTTTGGCTTGTCCTTCAGTGTTGAATAATTACATTTTGTTTGAGAAGATTTACTTTGATTAAAAATAATATGATTTTGTTGTTCGAAATTGGATATGGGAGTTAAAATTTATGGTTTTGGTAAAATTTTATAGAATTTTTGGTTGTACCTAATTTGCCTAACAAATGACAATTCATTCTTTGAATCTCGGCAAGGAACAAAATTAGTTTTAAACTTAATTCACCTTGTGAATCTCAATTTTGTAAAATGTAAACGACCAATAGAAAATAAGAAAAAGCCTGCTAGATAGACCGTACAACCAAAGAGTGGAAGAATACAACCAAACAAGAATAACCTCAAAAATAAAAAAAAGAATGATTGAAGAGAAGAGAAAAGAAACTTTAGAAGATTTTTACTTATCAAAATGGATTGATACAAATGACAAATTACTAGCTCTATTTATAGTTCTCATGGGAACATTCTAGACTCCTAATTAATTTGAACATTCTCAACTACCATATTAATGGTAGACATCTCTAGAATATTGTAAAAAACAAAAAATTAACTTTATTTTCAACACTCTTCCTTAAAGTGATTTTTTGGATATTACCTTGAGTCTCGTACAAAGGAAGTCTTGGAAAAAGACTTTTGTGAAAATGTCGACAATATTTTCTTCACTTTGCACTTCCAATGCGTCAATGGTGCTTTCAAGAACTTTTTCTCTAAAAAAGTTATGCTCCTCTGGTTCTTGGGACAATTGTGTTTGTGCATGCGTTTGTGTTTACATTTGATCTCCCTCCAGTTCCGCTTTGCACTCTGTTCTACACGATTTCAATCCAATAGAAACTCCAAACAACTTAGGAACCACTACCTCTATCGTATTCGCCATCGTACATGGCAAGAAGCCAACAGCGCCATCGACATACACGGTATCATCAATCGAAGAAACATGCTTCGTAGGCAAAAGCTCTAGAGCCTCCCCTTCCGATACCGACACACTCACATCACTAGCAGATGATTCTAACTACCGACGGCTAAAACCAGAACCGTAATTAGTCATCAAAGTGAGTATATTATTACACAAACTCTTCAACTGAATCATCTCGTGATTCAATTGCTTGTTCTCTTTTCTATGTTGTTAGCACTAGTGGGTTGTTGTGAAGATTTGAAGAAGCCAACCATGTGAAGAAGTTCAAGACCATGTGATCATATATGGAATGCATGAAGATTTCATGAAGATTGAAGAGCTTGGTCTAGAACCTAGGAGTGTGTGTTGTTGTCAAGTTTGAGTTCAAATCAGTGATGTATGCAATCTTAATCAAGGATAAGCTCCATAAGTATTTTTTGAATTAACAAAAGATTTGAGAAATCATTAAAATCAGAAATTGCATTTTGAATAACTGTTTTAACTAACTTAAGAAAAACAATCGACTGTTTGCCAAAACAATCGATTGAATTTTTAAGACAGTTGTCTATAAATATTTGGCGCGTTTTTTAAAACAGACATGAAAGCATTCTAAACATTTTTCTGAGCAAGAACATTGTGTTTTCAAAGAGAGAAAAAATGCCTTCGTGTCTAATGATCAAGATCAATCAATCATTTTTCATCAAGAACTGTTTCTCAAACTACTACTAGAGCTTTGAGTTGACTGAGACAGTTTCATCACTGATCTGATCATCAGACTAAGCCTTCTATACCCTTTCTTTATTACTTTTGTAATATGTTGTATAGAAGTGCTTGTTTTGCTGAGTTTGTAATAATTCTGTCATTGTACTGAAGTTTATTCTATTATGAGTTACCTGGGTTGGTAATTCTGTTTGTACAGTGGTTTCTGTACAGGTTGTAACTTGTTGAGGGGAGAGGGGTTTTCTGGAATATACAATGGAGTCTGTATAGTTCTGGGTTCTGCTGTAGGTTCAGCAGATTGTTTTCTGAGGGCAATGAATTCTTACAGGTAGCAAGTTGTTGTTTTTCTGTAAACTGATCTAGTTTGATCTTTTTATAGTGGAAATCCTTACACAATTGTTGTTTTTCTGTAAACTGATCTAGTTTGATCTTTTTATAGTGGAAATCCTTACAGTGGTGTAAGGGACTGGACGTAGCCCTTGAGGAAGGGAGAACCAGAATAAATCCTTGTGTCTTTATCTCTCTTGCTCTCTCTCTTGACTGTCTTGATAAATCTTGTTGTGTTTCTTGAATTTTCAGAATCTGTTGACTCTTGCTAATTGAATAATTTCATCAACTTTCTGAAAAATATTTTAAGTAACTTCTGAAAACATATATTTTGTTTTAACATAGTCTACTCTTAACAGTTCTTAATCTTATCAATAACCAGTATACTAGTTTTCTATAAATCTGCAGTTTCGCAACTTACTGGGTTCACTGTTCATCAGTTTGTTTTTCTAGAATAGTTAATCTTTCATAATTGTTGATTAAAGACAGTTCTCATCACTTAACATAGTTTGTATTGTTTAATAAAAAGTTCTTTAACCAGTAATTCATTACATACTTGAATCTAATATAATTCTTTGATTTCTGGAATTAATTTTCAAGAACTGCTTTTACTATACACTGTGTTTTCAAGAACTGTTTTCTGGTTTTAGTTTATTGTATCTAGTTGACTGATATTGTACTGGAACTGTTTTTGAACCTTTGTTGTTTTCTTTACATATCATCTTGAATAGTTTTCTATAAAAATAATTCATTCTCCAAATAGTTTGCGAAAAGTTTTCAAGTGTTCAATTCACCCCCCTCTTGAACTTGGCTAAAACATATTTTACATAAGTCGTTCAATTTCCTCTAACAGCTCGGGTGTAGTGGTGCAACTCCTTGTGTTTTGCATTGAATTATTATTTTCAACAATTAGAGATGAGTTTGAGAATAGTACTTGTTTATCGTAAGAAGTCGTTGGGGACATTGCTTTTATCACCAGTGTCGTACAGCCACAGTTACAGTATTGGCCGTGAATTTGGCTTCATTCCCATCGTACTTTTGGGGGCTAGAAAACTTGGATTGATCTTCCCTTAGATGATGACCACAACTAGAATCCACCATCCAGTCATTTTCAAAGTTGATAGAAGCCAAGGCATAAACATATTTTGTTTCTGTCACAAAGTACTTCCCCCAGTCTTCTTCCTTTACAATCTTATCAGCTACATTACTCTTGTAATTTAGCTAAGCAAAATCTTTTGACATGCCCAGTTTTGCCACACCGATAACATTTAAAAATTTTCTTACTAGAGGTAGTCTTAGAAGACTCACCACTAACTCCATTCGGGCTCGAGTTGCTTTGGCTATGTGGGCGAGAGGTCGGGCTATTTCAAATTTCTTTATTCTTGAGAAACTTCTATCTTGCCATGAGAGCACTCCCTTCTCCTTCTTTTATTGAGACACTATCCATTTGCTTTGCTAGTGACTCTTGAGAGGATAGTAGATTCTCTAACTCCTCCAAGGATGGTTGTTGAACCCATCCTTGTATCGAGGTGACATAAGGAATGTACTCTGACTTCAATCCTCAAATAATAATTCTCCTTATTCCAGCTATGGAAATTGCTTCCTCTGTATTTAACAAAGAAATTTCCGAACAAAGATTTTTAACTTTAAGGAAATACTCGGAAATGGAAAGATTACTTTGTGTGGTGTTGGCGAGCTCATTCTCCAAAATTTGAAGTCGGACTTCATTCTTCTTGTTGAAGAGTCTATCAAGAGTTTGCCAATTTTCATGGGTTGATTTGCACCGCATGATGTGATCGAACAAGCCGTGAGAAATCGGCAGCTTCAACACGAACTTCGCCTTTGCATTCAATTGCTTCCATTTTTTGAATGCATCAGCATTTCCTTGCTCGTCTATGGGAGAAGTTGTATTGTTCCTGTCAACAACATCCCATAAATCTTCACCAACGAGGTAAGACTCCATACAAGTCCTACATACCTTTTAGTTGGACTGATTTAATACCTCAATACCAAGTCTATTACGATCACTTGAATCCATTTTTGAGGTATCGATTTATTTCTCACCAAGGGATCTTGACACACGATACTAGAGCCCTTATGGCTCTGATACCATGTAAAATGTAAACAAACAGTAGAAAATAAGCAAAAGTCTGCTGGCCCAAGACCGAACAACTAAAGGGTGGAAGAATAAAACCAAAGAAGAATAACCTCAAAAATAAAGGAGAATGATTCAAGAGAAAAGAAAATAAACTTTAGAGGACTTTCACTTCTCAAAATGACTTGATACAGATGACAAATAAGTAGCTCTATTTATAGTATTTCTGGAAACATTGTAAACTCCTAATTAATTTAGACATTCTCAACTATCATATACCATATTAATGATAGACATATCTAGAATATTGTAGAAAACAAAAAAATCAACTTTATTGTCAATTTGACAACAGTAAAATAATTTTTTATTTAAATTCACTTAACAAATTACATCTTACCAAACAAATTTGTTTTTGTCTTAAATGGTATGTTTGGTTGAATGGTATGATTTGAAATTATTAAAAATGTTTATAAATGAATCGAATAAAGTATCAATATAATATAGAATATGATAATTCCAAAGAATTAATGTATATTATTTTGGATTATTAAGGTCACTTGCCTAAGATTATACGTCGAGTAAATTTAAGGTTGGTAATATTAAGCACATCAACGTATTATTAAGAAGAGATCTCTTATTTCATACATAATATAAGTTATTTAAATTAAGATATCAAGTAAATTTGAAGTTAAGAGAGTTCTTACATCAGTATTATATTCTATAGGTTGTAAAATTATTTCAGCAATAAATTTATTGTGACTTTAAACCTGAGATTCACTTGTAAACAAAAACATTTTCAAAAGAATCATATAGAATCAACTTGATTGTCTTAATATATTTAAATAATGACTAACTTGTATATATTTATGGATTGATTATGATTTGGTAATAACTTATCTTTCTATATATTTTTTTAACATAACTTTACTTAATATAGGAACATAGGACAACATAGTTTTAAGAGATGTTCTTGTATAAACCTAGATAGTTTATCTCTCTATATATATTGTTTCTTTATGTTGTAAGGTTCGGAGTGTTAGAGTTGGTGAATATCTCACACAATCTGATGTTATCCACTTTCTTGGAGATAATAAATCTCACAGACTAAAATACATATAATAGGAGTTAGTTTATTTCTATTTTATTTACACAATACAGATTTTGTTTCCAGGAGCACATATTCCAACACAGAAATTAGCTGTATGTGACTCTGTGCTAAGATGTCATTGGGATTTAGCATTTGTAATATTTTTTTGGCAAGATTTGGCATGTTGAATGTGGGATTGTAACCCCAATTTGCAATTTTTTAAGCCTAAAGTTTATTGGGGAAATTTGTTTTTATCCCTTTTAGAATATTGAAGTAGGGGATTGGTGGAAACACAAAACACTGCAAGCTCCAATAAGTATTATATTTGTGTGTTGGTGAGTTATTTGTTTAATTTGATGATACTACATATCTAATTCAAACTCATACTATAATATAAGAATTAGTGATTTGTACGGTCGGAGAGCATCCAGTAGAATCCAAAAAGTTAAGGTAACGCAAATTCCAACTTTACTAATTAATTAATAAAACAAACAACTTGTATGCCAATAAAGATTGCACAATCCTGTCCCATGAGCTATATTTTTATTAATGATTGACCAATTAAATTAATTATTTTTTTAAACTGATTATCTGCATATTTGACATAACTAATCACTCATGCCACTAAATTGCAATCATTTCTATGTGCAAGGTAATATCTAAGATTTGGAAACAAGAGTAATTTTAACAAATATTTTTTAAGAAGATAATAAATTTAAAATTCGTATTTTATGCAAGAAAAATTCATTAGAACAAGTAGATTGGTATGATAAAGGATTTAAAATTAAAAATAGGTTTTACATAAGATTATTCACTACAAGAAAAACTGAAATTACCTACGGATTATTACCCACAAATATATATCTATTGGTAAATTCAGTGTTATCCACGAATTATTATCCACATATCTGTATATATAAATAAATTCAACATTACTTACGGATTATTACCAACAGATCTGTATCAGTAGGTAAATTCAACGTTACATACAAATTATTATCCACTAATTTGTATCCGTAGGTAAATTCAACATAACATATAAAAATATTAACTAAAAACTATATTTTTAATAATATGACTTATATTTAAATTAATAATATTAATATTATTGTTATTATTTACATTAATATTATTATTAATTTTATTAATATTATGAGAATATTATTCATATTTTAATATGTTATTAAAATTATTATTATTATTATTATTACCCTAAAAAATTATTATTTTTAAGATTTTTTTAGTATTATTATTAAAAAACTAATATTACTTTTATTTTTGTTATTAATATTAATATTGTTATTACATATTATTATTATCAATAGTAATAATGATAATAAATATTAATAATATTATAATTAATAATATTAATATTATTTGTGTTAATATTATTATAATTAATATTTTAATATTATCCACGAACACAGATCCATAGCTATTACTCATAGATATAAGTCTTTAAATATTACCTACGGATATAAGTGTGTAGGTATTACCCATAGATATAATTTCGTAGATATTATCCATAAACAGAGGTTCGTCGGTATTATCCACGGATATATGTCCATGGGTATTACCTAAGACCAATGTTCATGAGTAATACCCACGAACCTATGTCCGTAGGTAATATCTACTAACCTATATTTGCGGGTAATACCTACAAACTTATATTTATAGATAAAACTACTACTAATATTATATCTTGTTAACTATGTTCATATTAATTTATTAATAACAACATTAGTAAAGGTGAATATTGTTAACAATATTAATATTTTTATTGATATTACTAATATTATAATTAATATTAATAGTAACTTTAACACTTTTATTAATATTATTATTAGTTTTATTAATATTATTATTATCATTGGTATTATTAGTATTATTACGATTAATATTATATTTATCATTATTATTATTAATGTTAATATTATTAATATTATTCTTAATACTATTGTTTTTATTATTATTTCTAATATTGTTAGTTATAATATTCTTAAAATTATTATTATTATTATTATTATCAATATTATATATTTTTTCAATTATTAATGTTATTTTAATTTTTTAATTTTTTAATATTATTAATATTTATATTATAAAATATTATTAGTGTTATTAATAACATTATTATTATTTATATTATTATTATTATATGCTTTTTAATATATGGAATATTATTACTACTTCTATTCATATTATTTATATTTATATTAATAATATTTTTAATATTACTAATATTCTTATTAATATTATTTATATTTATATGAAAAATAATTTTAATATTAATAATATTTTTATTTATATTATTTTGAGTTATATTAGAAATATTTGTGATATTATTAATTATTATTATTATAATAGTTAATAATAATATTATCAATATTAATATTACTATGAATGTTAATATTATTATTAATATTAATATTAATTTATTATTAATATTTTTTCATCAGTATTATAAACATTATTATTAATATTAGTATTGATATTATATTTTTTTTAATATGGTTAATTATTCAATTTGTATTATTAATATTTATGTTACAAATATTTTTTTAATTTTATTTTTAATAATGTTAATTTATGATTAGTTTTATTATTATTATTAGATTTATATTTACACGAAAACTATTTTTAATACTAATGACGTATTTATTAAAATTATTACTATTAACGATAATTATTAATTTTAATGCTAATAATATATTTACACGAAATATATTTTTCATGCCAATACTAATAAGAATAAGAATATTAATAATAATAATAATAATAATAATTTTAATAATAATGTTAAGTCATAAGTATAATCGTAATAATAATAATATTAATTATAATTTATTATATAGGTTGGCGAAAGCTCCTTTCTGAAGGGTCTTTCTATACTGAGGGGTCCTTGGTTCAATTCTTCTTTATTACAATTTGATAATAATTTTATTAATATGGATAATATAAAATTATATACGAAATAAAATTATCTACAGATAAATTTTTTTTAGTGATTTATGAGTCTTTTTTAGTCATTTATGAGTCTTAACAATGTTTATCAAGGCTTTTCAGCTAGTTGCTAGCCTTTTTACACCTATTTGAAGTAAAGATTTTTAAAAGGTTTTCATCTAACTTTTAGTTTTTTATATTTAATTTATTTTTATTCTTCAAATGTTTATTGAATTTCTTTGTTACTGTTTTTGAATAAGGTAATTTATTTATTTATGTTATTTCTTTTATACTTCATTTATATCATACTATTTATTTTAACTACCATATTATTTATTCTATTAATTCAAAACTGTACTTTCAGAAATTGATGAAGGTATATTTACTTTATTTTATTGAATATTTTTATGTGCAACTATTTATTTTAAACCAATATACTAATTAATATGACAAAAATACTTAATCTACTTAAGTATACATTTTTACTTAATTCTAAACTTGATTGGAAATATTTAGGATATAGTAAATGTAATATATAATGTAAAAATTATATAATAATTTAAATTGAAAAATTGTAATAAAAATAATTAATCTACAAATAAAAGTTTTCAAGAGTTAAAAATAATTTTTAAATTTTAAGCGTAAAATAAAAATGAATTTTGCATAAAAAAAACATATAAGTATATATTATGCATATTTGTTATTTTACATTTTCAGCTACTTCAACTGATAATTTTATCTAAACATTATGATTTGTTAAACTAGTTTAATGATTTTCAGCTGCCAACTTTTAACTCCAAGTTAGTTTTTCAGCTTTTTGCTAATCTTTTAGCTGGTTTTGTCAAACATAATTAAATAATAATAATAATAATAATAATAATAATAATAATATCTATTTAACTGTAATAATTAAATTATTTTTTAAGATATAGAAATTTAAAGTACAAATAAAAATTTATAAAACTGTATACTTTTATAAAACCTTATGATTAAGATAAAACTTATAAAAATATAGTTGTAACACCCAAAATACTATCTATTCTACCATAATTTATACGAGGGTTAGTACAAAATGTTCAATAATACAAAATAAATTTTAGTCATGACTTAATATATTTATATACATGTTTCTTAAAAAGATAATATAAATTAATCCTTTAGTCTCTTCTAAATACGGTTTCCCGACCTTTGCTTATATATGTTCATATATATATTAGATTCATAAAATGTCATCATACAAATAACTAAGTATAACAATAAATTATCTAAAAAAATTATCAAAGTGTAACAACTCTATTTAAATCCATCTAAGTAATAAAATTCATAATTAAACATATTTCATCAACACTTCATCAAATACAAAATAAATATATTTAAAGAATATGGAGGAATCATATTAGGAGGATAAGTTTAAGACAACCCAAATCCATAACTCATAACATATTAAATATGCACTAAATTATCTATTCAACATCTTAGTACATAATGTCTTAGTCTATATGACCTAGACTATTAGTGAAGTCAGCAATACCTATAATAGGTTTTAATATTCAATACACAAAAGTTCAATAACATTTCACATATAGCAGATTAGTGAACTTAACTTCATACATTTTATGCAAATATATCATTCTCATTTACATCATATA
>Ga0209489_108990_pt1 | contig 12951 bp, 3 predicted proteins | sample SiratrowhiteBW_FD_187527 | JGI IMG/M metagenome (GOLD analysis project Ga0209489, IMG submission 187527) | Root nodule microbial communities of legume samples collected from California, USA - Siratro white BW (SPAdes) (version 2) | ecosystem: Host-associated > Plants > Roots > Nodule | place: USA... | reverse complement strand
GAATGAAAAAAAAAAAAAAATACTCTTACAGGAAGGAAGTGATCGAAGGAAGTGATCACAAAAATATAAGAGATATTAGACCAACTTTTCTTGAAATCTAGACTAAGCTTAAGACTAACTTACCTATAACTAGTTATGCTGAAATTTGGGCACCAATTCAATATTTCATTTCAAGCTAAAAATGAAAGGCTGAGCTAACTTTGGAGCCAATTCTCATAAAAATTCAAATTCAAAATGAAGCCAAGATGTAAAGCATTTAATGAGTGAGTGACATTTCTCACATAATTCACCAAAAGAGGCAGAATTCACATATTAAATGTCAAATCACTGTTTTCTTTATTTACAATATGTGTCATCAAGGAGATAACACCAGGAAGTTTTTAGATGACTTGAGTTGTCTAAAGTTTTAAATAGGTTTAAATAAAATCCATTGAAAACTTAGACAACTATCTGTAATTATTTAGACTGTTACTCAGAACTCAAAATATAAAATCTAAAATAAAATAAATGAACTGAGACCCAAAAGAAATTAACCTAAACATTAATACAAGTTGAGGACTTCTCTTTAATGCTTCCTGATTTTCATATTGTCCAGACATTTGATGAGCAGACCAACTAGGCTGAGATGGATCTAATATTTTGGAAACCTCTTGATTTATCCTGTAAATCTTTCTTTTCATTATTCTTGGGCTAAACTGGATGAAGCATAGTCTATCACTAACATATTAAAAGCTTGTTGTAAAGAATACCAACCCATTTTCAAGAGTAGAAAGAAATTTATTTATATGGTTGACAATTTCTTATTTACAAAAATAAAGAGTAGAAATAAATAAATCCTTATTTATTTATTTATTTATTCACTTTAAAGATTTCGACAACTATTTATCTTTAAGTTAACTATATTCTTCCTCCTTCAAAAGAATATACATTAACTAACCTCCAACATAGAAAATTTATGAAAAGATAGATGTTTGTTATGAAACATGGTTGTACAATTAATCTAAAAGCATAGAAATAAGTAATATTATATTTCTTTAATTCGTTTGAGTTTATTAATTTGATTGAATCCACAAACCATCTTGGATTTGGCTAAAAAGTGTTTAGGATGATGCATTGATAAACAAGGAGACATGTCAAGAGTGATTTGTTAAAACTGACATGTTGCTGCAATTTATTTAAATTATCAGACACTTTATTGACATAAAAATTACAATCTTGTGACAACACAAAATAAATATAATAAAATAAATAGTTATATTGGATAAATTTATATTTACATATTTCAATACCATTTAAATTAAACAAAATAAGGTTTAATTTATTAAAAGTAAAAGATCAAATTGGCTTAACCAGAACAGACAGAGTTTATGCAAAATAGCACAGATAGTTGGACATAATTATAATATCTGCTGCAATTCTAATATTAGTAACACAGTTGTTGTAACACACATGTTGTTTTCACAACAGAAAAGCTATTGTATTATTTTGTTTATATAAGATGATTAAAAAATCTCTTAAATATTCCTATTAATTATATTAAAAACAGTTTTTATTAAACACAATTTTTGTAATACACGTGTTGTTTTTACAATTCCATTCAAATCCAAAATCTCTCCAAAAGCTCACTACAAAAATGGATTCTATTGCAAGTGTTCCCAAATTCATTCAATAGTCCTCATTTTCAACGTTGATTCATATAATGCAAGAAATTAGTTCTATTTTTTAGGAAAATGGATATTATAAAGGAAACACGGAAAGTTTTATAATACATGTCATAATTAACTATTATTTATAATTAAGAAACATAGATACGAAGTCTGCGAATAAAAAGTATACTAGATTGTATACAAGATGAACTTTGTAAACATAATAAGATTAACTAATATTTATGATTAAGGAGCATGAATACTAAATAACCTTAGCGCTCCAAAATAAAATTAAAAAACCTTTGAAAGTACGTAGTTCCCATATGTAATAATCATGGAGAAAATGTAACCCGTTAAAACATCTGGTGACCTATCGAAGGTTTTTGATTTTCAAGCTTATTAGAAAGAAAGAAAAGCATGCTTTATTCCTTTCTGCCATGGATATTTTTTGAATTTTTTTAAGGAGCTATACTTAAAAAATTTTCTACTATTACGTCATATTTTAATCATATAATAAATATAATATTATTTTTAACTCAACAACCTTGAAACACAGCCTTTATTATGCATGCATTTTTATACACGTTTATACCTTCTAAATGCTCACCCTTACCCTCCAATTTTATCTTTCATCCTATACATGTCACCTTTATTGACTGTAAAATGCAACAAACTGCATATCATTTCCACCCTTATCATTTAATAAAACCTAGTAAACTTATTGCCTGAACATTTTTTTTTGTTATTCTTTAATCTTACATTCAAATCCCTTATTCCAATTTTTTTTATCAATGATAATCAAATTAAATAAAGATAATAAACACTTGGATGTTTCAACACTTTTACAATAAGCACAGCTATTACAAGACACATGTTATGTTATGTCCACAACTCTATTCAAATTCAAAAATCATCCCAAAATTTCACTACTAAAACTAATTACCTCTTAAGGTAACTTAAAATATTACAGTTTTGATATAAATCAAGCAAACATGATCTTGTATCACATTATATACATACAATTTAAAAGCTCTTTAAGAAAAATGACAACCTAAAAATCAAGTCGTCTATTGCCAATACAATTCCATTTATTTTAAAAACTCTGAATATTTGTATAAATAAATTTGCAAGTCAAAATATATTATAATAAAAGACGGAAAAGAAGGAAGGAAAACTCTTATACGAAACATCATAGAACCATCCTTAAAATCAAAAGAATTTGACTTGAAATTCTTATCATATTATCTTACATATAATACACATCTAAAAAAAATACAAAAAAAAAAAAAAAAAAAAAAAACAATACAAAAGACTCTAACAATGCTTATAAAACGAATCTAATATCTTTTTATTTTTTTCTTCTTTCATAAACAATTCAAGTTCTCCACAAGATGACAAAAACATCTTCATTTTCCCTGTTTGAGCTTGGAAAGGAGTCAGGGTCTCTATAGGATGATGAAAACATCTTCATTTCCCCTTATTTAGCTTGGAAAGGAGTCAGGTTCTCCACAGAATGGCAAAAACATTTTCATTTCTTTTTTTTTTATCAGCAATAAAAAATTATATAAATAGGGATAATAAGATTACCCCAACCTGTATACAAAATTACACGCACACAGAAAATAATTAATCATTCTCCCTACAAGAACCTCCATCAAAACATAAAACAAAAAAAAATCTACTAAGGTCCTTATACATCTCTCATAATTCATTAAAACATAAAAAACCACACACATAAGTTCAACTGTCCAAAATACATATACAGCTCAATGACACAAAATCTGGAAAGAAAATAAATAAGCATAACAACTAATCATAGCACAACTTCAATCTTCTAAACCAAAAACACACCCCTGCTTGCTTCAAAGTGCAACCTCTCTGCACCAACATACAATCAAGACATCTATGCCAAAAGTTCCAAAACAGTCTAAAGGAATGAAACCATAAACACGTACAAACTGCAACAGTCTGATGTACCTACCAATGATCCCCATCAAGCAACAAAAACAATCTAAACATTTAATCTAATAGTTTTAAACAAGTTAGTGGATCGATACACCAGTCAGAAAATTAAATTCTTGATTTACCATATTTGCTAAAACCTCTAACATGTCACATTTCCTATTTTTAAAAATAACTTCATTTCTGTGCTTCCAAGTGTTCCATATGATTGACATCCAAACCATTCTCCACATGTCATTATGCTTACTACCCAATCCAGCCAACTCAAATCCTAACTAGTGACTATGAGCTTCATTGTGGTAAACATTTTGCATCCCAACCCATTTGTCACATAATTGCCAAATACTACTGGTTTTTTTACAAGAGAAGAATACATGATTTGCAGTTTCCTCACATGAGTTGCAAAAAACGCAATTAATATTGTTTATTGGGATCCCTCTCTTTTGCAACATATCCCGGGTTGGAACTCTACTATGTCACACCCTCCATGCACACAACTGGGCAGTGGACAGGCCTTTAGACCTCCACAATTTCTCAAAAACCTTGTTACTCTGCCCACTAGCAGCCTTAACTAAGGTATTATAAGTTTCTCTTACTTTATACTCACCATGAACAGCTCTTATCCAAACCCATTGATCTTGTGCATCTATTCTCATGATACAATCCTGAATAAGTTGTAAGAACTCCTCTACTATTGGTTTTTCCCACTCAAATCAATCTCGTCTCCATTTCAAAGTCCATTCCCAAATTGGCCCATTCCAAACTCCCATGTCACTTACCTTCCTCCCTATTTGATCTGAAATTTGCAATAATCTAGGATGCATAATACTAAGAGAATTTTCACCAATCCACATGTCTTCCCAAAACGATATGTCACTCCTATTTTCATTTTCCTTGTTTAAACTTGAAAAGGAATCAAGTAAATAGCAAGACATCAAAGTAAAACTAACGACCAAAAAAAAACATCAGAAGACAAACACTCAAATACACAACACAACATTTAGGATCTACAATAAAACCAATTCAAAGATGATAAAATGTTACCCTCGATCCGAACACGCTCAACAAGGAATCAATAAAAAATTTAGACCTTCTATATTCAAAATTAAGAATATGAGTTAACATTGTCAAAAGAAAATCAAAATAGAAAAAAATTATCAGTACATGTTTTAGAAGTGGAACACAATGCATAAATTGTTAATATACACTGTAACAGAATCAATTCTTTTTTATATAAGAGTTAAAACATTCCTAAAATACTTCACTTAATTATATTAATCTTTTCCTGATAAAATAAAACTAAACTCTGTTTTTACTTATCACCATTTGAGCATCCTATTGAGATTTTTTACTCATGCAAGGAAAAACAAAACTTAGATTTCATCTATATAATATAATACCTTTTTTAAATGATATCATTTCATTCACATTGGCAAATAAGATATGTAATTAGATATTACTTCAGTTCTATCCACTACTATATTACAAACATAAATGACAAAAAAAAATTAAAAGGGACCAAAATAAATTTTGCATAAAAGATAAATAAGCAATAATATTATTAGTTATTAACGATTGCTAAAATTTGAGATGAACAACCCTGGAACAACTAAACCATGGATAAAAAGGACTCTACAAATCTACAAATTGATACTCCGTGCCCTACTTTATTTCTAGTTGTTTCAGTTAAACATCACTGAAGCACCGCTAGACGATGCCTATACTTATTCAACAATTGGATCTCCTGCTGGACAGTTGATCTCTGTAATCCAGAAGGAAGAGGAAACCCAGGTACAGTATTCATATTTTCAAATCCCGGGGGAGGAGGAATTGGTGTTCTAAATCCGAGAGGAGGAATAGGATTTCCAAATCCAGGAGGAGGTGGAATTAGTCTCTCGAATCCAGGAGCAGGAGGAAGCTCCTCAACACACTCACTTTTTACAACAACCCTAGCTGGAGCTGGAGGAAGAGGAGAAGAAGAAGAAGAAGGAGCAGCGATACCCTTCTTATTTCCCCAAACAATGGTAGGTTTATCACCCACCATTTCAACACGGGGATTTCTCTTACAGTATCTGGCCGTCAACCTCTTCCCTCTCTCACTTTTCGACTCAAATTTGTAGTGAATTGATTTCACATGCGCCGCAAACAGCTGCGACGTCGCATACACGCTCTTGCACTTTGGACACGTGTACGGCCCATTCTTCTCATGCGGATAGCTACGAATTCGGCCATCCCATCTTTTTTTTTCAGCTGCATTAGCCACTGCTGCTTCAGTTGCAAGCTTCTGCATGTTGCTTGTTCCAGCTTCATTCGCCTCGAAAACCACTGCTGCTTGAATTGGCTTCTCCACAGCATTCCGCTGACTAGATTCGGCGGCAAAACGATGAAGCCTAAGTCCAGGTGCGGGCGTCTCAGGGTTTGAAGTGCCACGGAGCAGTTGTTCTTTGATGGGCTCACTTTCTTTCAAGATGGTGATTAGATCAAGCCGTGAGCCTTCTTCTGTAACAACGGAGCCTTTTTGCTCAATCACCCTTTTTAACACAAGTTGGCCGTTCTCCTTGAGCTCTAAGACTTGGTACGAATTGGTGGTGTTGGGAGTGACGCGAGAAGAGCTGGCCATGGTGGTGATGATGGTGATGGTGGTGATTCAGAAATGAAAGCAACGAATTTGGAATTGCTGAGGTTTGTGCGTCTTCTCTGAACTGTTTGTGGTCCTTTTATAACAAGGGATGCGTGTTTCCTAGGCATTGTAAACTCTTATTTAACCCTAAGCAATAATTGCATCAAAATATTTACACTGCTCTATAATGTGTCAGGTGTTACAGTTAGGTATTTAATTATAACTAATAATTCTTTCATTTTTTTCATTTATATAAGAGAAGGATGAATAGATAAAGTTCTTTAAGTTACTTGTTTTAATAATATTATGTGTAGTTATTTTTGAAATTTTATGGTAGTTCTTATCAGATTCATATATAGCAGATTTATAATATATATGTATATATATTTCAATTTTTCATTAACTATTTACTTTTATTTAGTTTTATTCAATGTTAATTAATATCAAAATGAACAAATAACTCATCTTGTTTTGTATTATTGGTCAAATCTTTTGTCTGGATTATTAATTGTATCATAGGAAAGCAGTTCATAATTCTCTTAACATTTCTTTACATTAATTCCTTTTAAAAAAGTATTGAATACTTAATTCATATTATTGATTAATACATTAGATACATATTTATCTTTTCACTTAACTTACCAAATAACACTGTAGATAAATACATATATATGTAGAAAATAAATAAATCCAAATTAAAAAATAAGAACAAATATCACTTTTCTTGACAAATATTCTAAAAATATTAAGACAAAAAATGTATCAAATTATTTTATTTAATCGTCTTCAACTACATAATCCTCACAAAAGAATGTTTAGGATTAAAGATTTTAATGTTTTCACCATAATCTGTGTAAGCTAGAAATATTGATTATGGATGGTTAAGGTAAACTTCAATTTTTTTATAGAAATTTTGGTATAAAATATTTCTATACTTATATCACCGTTTATTTTTTTGATGAATATCAGTTATATATATTATTCATGACTGAATATGAAAATTTCCTATACAAAATTTAATTAATTATCAACTAAACTTCATGCGTAAAAAAATTTATTATCTTACTTGTAATAATTGATTATGTATCAGTGATTCACATGAGCAAGCAAACTCAAAATAATTTATTATAATACTTTTAAATCATTTTCAAAAAATACTTAAGGTTCTTTTGGAGGAGTAGAGTGAATATCAGTATATACAAACTCAAAAGAATAATATACTAATGCATAATTTACATACATTCACATATAAATGAAGAAATAATACACAATTATTTTAAAATACACCATCAAAATAGATATTATTCTGAAGATATTCAAGTCTTCATTAGTTTTCATTGTCAACTGTAATGTTGTATAATAATGTCCTGCCCACCTATATTAATCTTGTATACAATCACATAATAACATAATTAATAAATGTAGTGTATATTACAACAGGACTTAAATGAATTTTTAATGCTAACTATCCTCCATCTAATATTAGATATCAATAAAGGTAATGATATTGTTATATTAGTAAAATCTATCTTTAATTACATAAGACAAGTCACTTTTAATTTATATTTTAAGTTCTTACTTTTGGTTAATTATTTATAAATTTATTTATGTTCACATTATAATTTATATATGAACTTTATAAATTTTAATTTATATTTCTAAATTCTTATTTTTGGTTTATTATTTATAAATTTATTTATGTTCACATTATAATAATGAAAAAATGTGCTCTGAATGGAAATTCAAAGACTAGCTAACCTAGAGAGAGCACAACTTGTGTTGAAATTTGGACAATAATTCAATATGGCATTCCAAGCTAAAAAGGAGATTGAATACATGTATTTATTTCAAAGCAACCAACTTGGAGCCAATTCTCATGGAAATTCAAATTCAAAATGGAGCTAAGATCTAGAGCATCCAATGAGTGAGTGACTTGAGAGAGTAATACCTGTCACATGATCCACCAAAAGAGGCAGAATTCATGGATCAAGTACCACATGGCAATGCAAGCTTTTCTCATTTGCAACATGTGAGAGCATGGGAACTGCAACAAGAAGCTTCTAGATGACCTAAATCTAGGGTTTCAAATGGGTTTGAATGAAGCCCAATTGAAAACTTAGGTAACTCTCTGTAATTATTTTTACTGCTACTTAGGATTCAGAATACAAAGTCCAAAATAAAATGAATTGAGCCCAGATACATGGCCTGAAAGAAATTAACCTACTCTACTAAACATGTACACAATTAGAGAACTTCTCTTTGATGTTTTCTGGTTTTCACAGTAATTTCTTCAAGGTTGTATTTGGGCCTGAACAGCTGATGGACGGGCTAAATAGACTCAGTTGAGCCTAATCTTTTGGAAATCTCTTGATGTACTGCCAAGATCTAAAGCATCCAATGAGTGAGTGACTTGAGAGAGTGATACCTGTCACATGATCCACCAAAAGAGGCAGAATTTATGGATCAAGTACCACATGGCAATGCAAGCTTTCCCACTTGCAACATGTGAGAGCATGTGAACTGCAACAAGAAGCTTCTAGATGACCTAAATCTAGGGTTCAAATGGGTTTGAATGAAGCCCAATTGAAAACTTAGGTAACTCTCTGTAATTATTTCTACTGCTACTTAGGATTCAGAATACAAAGTCCAAAATAAAATGAATTGAGCCCCCATACATGGCCTGAAAGAAATTAACCTACTCTACTAAACATGTACACAATTAGAGAACTTCTCTTTGATGCTTTCTGGTTTTCACATTAATTTCTTCAAGGTTGTATTTGGGCCTAAACAGCTGATGGACGGGCCAAATAGACTCAGTTGAGCCTAATCTTCTGGAAATCTCTTGATCTACTGCTAAGATCTAAAGCATCCAATGAGTGAGTGACTTGAGAGAGTGATACCTGTCACATGATCCACCAAAAGAGGCAGAATTTATGGATCAAGTACCACATGACAATGCAAGCTTTCCTCACTTACAACATGTGAGAGCATGTGAACTGCGAAGCTTCTAGATGACCTAAATCTAGGGTTCAAATGGGTTTGAATGAAGCCCAATTGAAAACTTAGGTAACTCTCTGTAATTATTTCTACTGCTACTTAGGATTCAGAATACAAAGTCCAAAATAAAATGAATTGAGCCCCGATACATGGCCTGAAAGAAATTAACCTACTCTACTAAACATGTACACAATTAGAGAACTTCTCTTTGATGCTTTCTGGTTTTCACATTAATTTCTTCAAGGTTGTATTCGGGCCTGAACAACTGATGGACGGGCCAAATAAACTCAGTTGAGCCTAATTTTCTAGAAATCTCTTGATCTACTCTTTTTAATATTTCTCCTTATTATTCTTTAGCTAAAGTGACTAGGAGTTAGTATATTACTAACATAATATAAGCTTGGTATAAGAAACATTGACCTATTTATTAATATTAGAAAGAAATTTAGTTATATGGTTGACTATTTCTTATTTACAAATATAAAGAAACGCCCTATGTCATTTCAATTTCTTTAAAGATTTGGACAATTATTTATGTCTGACTTAACTATATTCTTGCTCCTTCAAAACTAATTATATATTAATTAACCTCCAACATATAGAGTTTATGAAAAGATAGATGTTTGTTATCCAATATGGTTGCACAGTTAACCTAGAAGCATAAAAGTAAGTAATATTATATTTCTTTAATTCATTTGACCTTATTAATTTGATTGAATCCACAAATCTTTTTGCATTTGGTTAAAAAATGTTTGGAATGATGTATTGATAAACAATGAGACATGTCAAGACTGATTTGTTAAAAGTGACATCTTGCTACAATTTATCTAAATTACCACACACTTTATTGACGTAAAAATTATAATCTTTTGACATCACGAAATAAATATTAAAAAAATAGTTATATATGGATAAATTTATTAATATTGTTATATTTACATATTTCAATACAATTTAAATTAAATAAAATAAGGTTTAATTTATTAAAAGTAAAAGATTGAATTGGCTTAATCAGGACAGATGGAGTTTAAGCGAAATGACACTAATGATTGGACATAATTATAATATTTGCTGCAATTCTGATACTTGATAATTGAGTTTGCTACACTCGACATTCTTAGTTGGTAGAGAAAAACATGGTTATAGGAAGAATTTTAGTTAAAAGACTTAACTGAATTTTATGAAGAATATGGAATTATTTGCAATGTTAATATTAAACACATTTTGAGGATTAAGACTTTACTGTAATTTTGTAATGCATGATAATATACTAAAGCATAATTTACATACATTCACATATAAATGAAGAAATACACAATTATTTTAAAATACACCACCAAAATAGATATTATTCTGAAGATATTCAAGTCTTCATTAGTTTTCATTGTCAACTAAATTGGGATTGTAATGTTGTATAGTAATGTCCTGCCCACCTATATTTATCTTGTATACAATAACATAATAACATAATTAATAAATGTAGGACTTAAATGAATTCTTAATGCTAACTATCCTCCATAGATATCAATAAAGGAAATGATATTGTTCATGATAATTATATTAGCAAAATCTATCTTTAATTACATAAATAAGACAAGTCACTTTTAATTTATATTTCTAAGTTCTTATTTTTGGTTAATTATTTATAAATTTATTTATATTCACATTATAATTGATATATGAACTTTATAAATTTTAATTTATATTTCTAAGTTCTTATTTTTGGTTTATTATTTATAAATTTATTTATGTTCACATTATAATAATGAAAAAATGTGTTATGAATGGAAGAAAGTAATTACAGAAATTAAGAGTAAAGAGGTTAGATAAACTCTCCTTGAGGTCTAGGCTAAGCCTAAGACTAGCTAACCTAGAGAGAGCACAACTTGTGTTGAAATTTGGACAATAATTCAATATCGCATTCCAAGCTAAAAAGGAGACTGAATACATGTATTTATTTCAAAGCAACCAACTTGGAACCAATTCTCATTGAAATTCAAATTCAAATTCAAAATGGAGCTAAGATCTAGAGCATCCAATGAGTGAGTGACTTGAGAGAGTGATACCTGTCACATGATCCACCAAAAGGGGCAGAATTCATGGATCGAGTGCCACATGCCATGTAAGCTTTCCTCATTTGCAACATCTAAGAGCAAGAAGACTGCACCAAGAAGCTTCTAGATTACCTAAGTTGTTTAGGGTTTCAAATGGATTTGAATGAAGCCCAATTGAAAACTTAGGTAACTCTCTGTAATGATTTCTACTGTTACTTAGGATCCAGAATACAAAGTCCAAAATAAAATGGACTGAGGTCCAATACATGGCCTGGAAGAAATTAATCTGCTCTACTAAACATGTATTCAAGTAGAGAACTTCTCTTTGATGCTTTCTGGTTTTTACAGTGATTTCTTCAAAGTTGCATTCGGGCCTGAACAGCAGATGGGAGGGCTAAATAGACTCATATAGGTCTAATCTTCTGAAAATCTCTTAATCTATTCTTTTAAATCTTTCTCCTTGTTATTCTTTAGCTAAAGTGGCTAGGATGTAGTCTATTACTAATGTAATATAAGCTTGCTATAAAGAATATCAACCTTTTTACTAAGATTAGAAAGAAATTTAGTTATGTGATTGACTATTTCTTATTTACAAAGATAAAGAAACACCTATGTCATTGCAATTTCTTTAAAAATTTGGATAACTATTTATGTTTGAATTAACTTATTCTTCCTCTTTCAAAACAGACTATACATTAATTAACCTCCAACATAAAGAGTTTATGAAAAGATAAATATTTAACATGGTTACACAATTAACCTAGAAGCATAGAAGTAAGTAATATTGTATTTCTTTAATTCATTTGACTATTAATTTGATTGAATCCACCAACCTTCTTGGATTTGGTTAAAATATGTTTGGAATGATGCATTGATAAACAAGGAGACATGTCCAGACTAATTTGTTGAAAGTGATATCTTGCTATAATTTATTTAAATTATCACACACTTTATTAACATAAAAACTATAATCTTTTGACAACACGAAATAAATATAAAAAATAAATAGTTATATGTGGATAAATTTATTAATATTGTTATATTTACATATTTAATACAATTTAAACTTAAACAAAATAAGGTTTAATTTATTAAAAGGGAAAGATTGAATTGGCTTAACTAGAAGAGACAGAGTTTAAGCTAACTGACATTGATGATTGGACATAATTGCAATATCTGTTGCAATTCTAATACTAGATAATTGAGTTTGCTAAACTTCACATTGGTAGAGAAAAACATGGTTATAGGAAGAATTTTAGTCAGGGGACTTAACTGGTTTTAGTCAAGTAGTTGGAATTATCTGCAATATTAATATTAAACACACACATATTGAGGATTAAGACTTTACTGTAATTTTGTAATGTGTTTGGTTTGTTTTGGACACAAACTACACTTTAATCTATGACAAGTGAGAATTTACTACAAAAAAGTCATTCCATAATAGGATATATAATTAGAGTTACCTTAACTTAAACAAAAAATCACTACAAAAAGTCTTTCAAGAGTAGGATATATAATTAGAGTTACCTTAACTTAAACAAAAAAATGATAATGAGAATTAAACTTTATGTACCTTTGTACTTTTATGTGCATATATGTACTTTTATTTTATATATATATATATATACATATATATATATATATATATATATATATATATATATATATATTT
>Ga0209489_108988_pt1 | contig 12955 bp, 8 predicted proteins | sample SiratrowhiteBW_FD_187527 | JGI IMG/M metagenome (GOLD analysis project Ga0209489, IMG submission 187527) | Root nodule microbial communities of legume samples collected from California, USA - Siratro white BW (SPAdes) (version 2) | ecosystem: Host-associated > Plants > Roots > Nodule | place: USA... | reverse complement strand
GTAACCTACCAGCATAAGGGTGACCAACCAATGTCTCAGCCAAATCATGATTGTGTAACCCACATACAACTTTCAAAATCCAACCTTCTCCACCTTTTACAGGTTTGCCACGCAATCTGAATGGACAGTCACACTTTCTTATGCCGGTTATAGTCACCTCCAAATCAGATCTATACTTTCTATATTTTCCACTCCTTTCACATCCCAACAACACGAATGTCTTCCTACCTTGTGCTCCAGTTGCTTTGTCAGATCTCAGTATGACAACAACAAATCCAAGACCAAATGCAACCTTCCGAACCCATTGAAGTAACTAATCTCGTGACCCAAACAATTCATCAGTTGTAAAATCAGCAGTGCGGTCTTGTTCCTGAACCACTAAATCACTATCATGTCCTTCATTTATATCAGACACCTTATTTACTTCCTCTGAAGATCTACAAAGACTGTCCATATCTGTAACACAGCATTCCACAACACCATCTTAGCAAAAAAAAAAAAAAAAAAAACAAAAATTAAAATAAAACAAAAGTTTTACAAATCGGATGGCTACCCATCTGTTTTACAAATTTTAAAAAAAATTGTAAATCGGATAGCCAGTGGGGTGAGTCCATCCGATTCACAATTTTTTTTTTTAAATTTGTAAAACGGATGGGTAGCCATCCGATTTGTAAATTGTAAATCGGATGCAAACTGGGGAGGTGGCATTCGATTTACAATTTACAAATCGGATGGCTACCCATCCGTTTTAGAAATTTTAAAAAAATTTGTGAATCGGATAGACTCCTCCACTGGCCATCCGATTTACAAATTTTTTTTTTTAAATTTGTAAAACGGATGGGTAGCCATCCGATTTGTAAATTGTAAATCGGATGCCACCTCCCCAGTTTGCATCCGATTTACAATTTACAAATCGGATGGCTTCCGATCCGTTTTACAAATTTAAAAAAAATTCTTAAACGGATGACTTTCATCCGAGTGCCCTACGTATCACGAAAATATATCGAAATGCAAAAATATTACCTCTCCGTCGTTTTTCGTCGTCGATTAATACTTCCTACACGTTTAAGAGGCTTTTCCACCGTTTAATCCACCTATAAACCTTCAAAAACAACTCCCTCTATGAACAATTGCAGACCAATTTCGCACTGTGCGACACTGTTATGACACTGTTGAAACGTTCAGTTTCTATTTCAAATTTACTGAAGGACTTTCTAGTCATTTCCATAAGGACAATTTTATCATTTTCAAAAAATATGGAGGTGCAGGAAGAGTGTATTGGGGCGCATAAAGAATTTGTCTGTATTCCAATAGCCATATTGATCTTAATAATCAATAAGAATTTCAACCTTAATGAAATATTCAACGGGGGTTCATCCTTTCTTTTTGTTTTGTTTCATAATTGAAGAAACTCAACAAATTTCATGGTGTAACTCATTCTAAAATAATTTGTGATTAGTCTCACTTTTTATTTTCTAGTAATTTCAGTCATTAATGTTAACTATCGATGCTAAAGCTGGAAAATTTACCTTCTTACCCCTTATTGTTTTTGTTTAATGGTTAGTGAGTAAACTACCAACCTTTTTTTTACATTTAATTGATTGTCCAAATTTAATAGTGGATTATAAATTGAATTTAAATACAAAATTTCTTAAGAGATGTAATAGTAATTATAAAATCTAACCAATATATCTTCTATAGAGAACAATAATGGATGGGTTATAAGAGTGCACGTATTGTATTATGAGCACTTGTTCTCAGTTCTTGGAAAACGTGGCACTACTATGTAGTACTTAGTGCTACCTCCTGCATATTTATGAAATATTACAAAATATGTAATTATTATAAAAATTGACGTATTTTAATTCGCACAAAAAATAATTATTTTATTATTAAAAATAAAATAAGTAAATCAATATCATATTTAATCTGTAAAAATTAACTAGCATTTTTTACCACATAATTCAAATGATGATGTCTTAGGATAACTGCTAGAGGATTACTGAATTTGCATTAGTTAACCTTAATTAATTTTAAGTTTTCATTACCTTAATTAACCTCCAATTCCGCAGAAAGTTGTAATAACGCAATTCTGGAGTCTGTATTCTGATTCAGAAATGAGTTTATTGGAAATATAAGGTTCATGTCCATGGAGAGAAATTTTGATAGCACCATAAAACACTAAATGTTGTTCATTTGTTCGACTTATGTAATTTTAAGATGTTAGAGATTTTATGCTGAGCACATAAATAACCAATTTACATTATATAAATAAACACAACTATCATTTTATAAGTTGGAGGTTTTGTATATAACTAAATATAAATATTGTTTTATAAGTTTTTTTTTTTTTTACAAATAAGTTAAATTTAGACTTATTTTTTAATATATAAGTTGAGAAAGTAAATTTATTTTCTTATTATACTCATCACCTACTATATAATTTCAAAATTTGTTCATTTTGTAACATATAATCAACTGTTATTCATTCCTATATCAATTAAAAAATTTAAATATATGTCAAATAAATTTTGATTAAAACCCTAAACACTTAATAGTCTTATGCTATCTAATCTTTTTTTTTTTTTTTATAAGTTATACACTTGAATATTTTAAAAGTTTTAAAAGTCTGGTCCAGGTTATTTAGATTTTCACTTTATTAAAGCTTTATCAAAAACTTGTTTAGGATATGTGATGGGATTTCTTATTTCCCTTATTTCTGAAGTTTTTTATCCACAAAACATAGGAGATTCTTTTGGTCAATATCATTAGCAATAAAGAGGCATCACAAGAAAAATTTAAAGTTAGCTTCTAAAATTTACGATCGACCAATATCTATTTTTTTTTTAAATTGAGTTTGATGAAACCAATTCTAACGTAACATAAAATATTTATAATTTTTTAATAATATATAACATATAAAATTATTATATTTTTTATAAATAAGATATTAAAATGGATTTAGTGTTAATTTTAATAATATTAAATATATTTTAATAAGTACAAATACATTAAAAATTTACTAAAGTTTATTTAATTAACTCTAAAATATTAAATATATTTTAACAATTATAAATATATTAAAAAATATTAGAGTTAGGATTGACCATATGTTATGAATCTGTGTGTGCCTTGTCATATGGATCTGTGTGTGCCTGTATGACAAGGAGCAAGAATCATAGATTAGTTTTAATTAAAAGGTCAAAAATTGAAGATAACAAATCTTCCCTAAAACAACTTCTATCTTTAACTTTTTATATAAATATCCTCATCTACTCATCTCATTTTTTTATATTTATCTCATTTATTTATACTGATATTATTCATTTACATATGTCTCATTTATCTATAGTTATATTCATCTACAATCATATTTCTATATTATTTTTCTCATCTCCTTCATCTATTATGTATTTTTATTTTATTTTACATATTATTTTGTTCAAGATAAAGACGATGTACAAAAACTATTTGTTTTAAATTAGTGTCATTAACATCAATCAAAATAATATAAATTAAATTAATATTAAAAAGATGTTATCTATTAATAAATAATTAAACTTTATAACCTGTAAGATAGTCAAACCTCAATGTCTTCAAATAATTATTTAGGGGGAATTTAGCTTCTACTAGTAGTGACGCAAATGTAATAATTTTAAGTATTAGAAAATCAATTTTTTATCGACACAAAGTCAACTCCAATTACAACTTAGTGTCAACTTTTTTTAATTTGCATTGATTTTGGAGTGATACTAATTGTAGATTTTCTTGTAGTGATTTTGAACAAAAGGAAAATAACTTTCTTAAAAAGGGAGATTTTTGGTTCATAGTATATAGTATATGAAGTGGTGGAAGATGTTTGGTGTTTAAGAAGAAATCTCATAATTCACTTTACCTTAAAACATTATTTTCTATAAACATATAGTTTCCTTGCTTTGCAAAATGCACAGCAACATGCAAGGTGACTCCAAAAGTTTCCAACTTGGTGTCTTTTGTCCCCTCATATAAGTTATAACACTTTGCAATACATGAAATAGAATTAATATAATTCAGAAAGTTTGATTCATTTGCTTAACAACTGTAAGGACCCCAGAGAAATTGCTAGGAGTGACTCACAAAATGTGTTTGGTACCAACAAGGACCAATAATTCACAATTTGAATCCATCTCAGTCTCACAGCAGAAATAGATATTTTCTGTAAGCAAAAGTAAGAATCATATCCCTCGATTATGTAAACTAGTATTTCTGGTAAAAGTAACAATCATGTCATATCCCTCCACTATGTGAATTACTTCATATAAAGCTGTTTCATATTTATACAACAACTATTTTCCCAGCTTTTGTAAACTGAGATATTTCATATTGGTCCTGTATATTATTGATAAGAGGAATGAACAATAAATAATGTTTTGAGAATTTTAGTTTTTCTCAACATCTTGTCTTGCTATTGCTTATGCCTATGATTTTGTCTTACCCTTTGGATATATGTTTCAGATGGATCATTTTTCCTTTTGATAGGATTCTGGCAAAAAGTATCTGATCTTTGTTTTTATTGAGTGTATGTTTCTATATTCTTTTGACTGCAACTTTTTCAACTCTCTCTGCTCAATTAGTAGTTATATTAAGTACAGACTTTGCTCTTCATATTACCTTACACTGAGTCTGGTAAAATTGTTAAACCAGACATAATTCATGGAGATATTAGTGATGATACTTATCTTAATTTCTTTCACAGATACACAAGGGTGTTCTTAATTAACACTATTAATGAGTGTGAGTTGATTAACTGTAATCATAGAATAGAGCAAAAGCTAATGTGACTGTACTATAGTGCCTATAATTATTTCAAATTATGTCAGGACGAAGGTTTTAAATTTATGATTGTAAAAGTAAAAGGAAAAATTGTAAGAAACAATCTTAAGACTAAGTTTGACCAGTTGCTTATCTCGACTTTAGAGGAAGCAAAGCTTACCTGCAGCTTTGGCATGTATAAATTAATATGTAAATAAAAATATTTTTTTAATTTTAAATATTTTATATATTTAATATTTTCAAATTTTTGAGGATTATTATAGCACCTCGTGGACATTATGACCTCATTATTATGAATTGTGGATGTTATCATGAGTGATGTCACATATAAATGTTAAGTTTTTAGTGACACATTTTAATAATGTGTCAAATATATTAAATAGCTATTATTATTGATTGCCAACTATGTTATAATAAAGATATATTCCTTTCTATATATAATCCACTCTAATAGATAGGCACACCCTCCCATGCCTCTGCAACTATTCTCATTTTCTTTTAAATCATCCATATTTATAGGAGATTTTTTTTTCGTGAGTATTTCTTGTGAATGAAAATAACAAATAGATAAAGTGTTTTTTCTTATAACCTAAAACTTGTTTATGTGCAAGTAAAAAATTGATTTTAAAGAACTTTTAATATAAGATAGTTTTATAATTTAGCTTATCACAGTATTTTTTTGTGAGTTTATTGTTTTATGTTATTTAAAGTAACAACATTATAAAAAGACAAAAAGTTATTTATTTTTGAAATAAAAAATAGATAAACAAATAGAAACTTGAAATTTATTCATTTTATTGAAATATACATTTTAAAAAAATAAACACTAATAAACTCATCCAAGTTACTTAAAAATAATATTATTTTAACGTATGAGAAAACAAGCAAAGAGAGAAAATACAAAACTAAAACCCTAAAAAGTGACTACGAAAGACTTGTTCATAAAGGTTTTTTAAGCAAATCAACTATAGACATTTAATAAAACTGTTCATAATATTTAGTTTCTGAGTTAAAAAACAACCTGTTGTTGATAATTTTTTTTTTAATCAAAAAACGTACTGTACACTTTGAAATTAATTTTGATTTCTATTATAAATGACATTTTAAATTTTTATTTGTATTCGTCTCTTCCTATAAAGTTTTTTATTCTGCCACTGCAAATTCTAATTTTATCTTATTTCTTATAATTATATTGTTGGTAAATATATATACTTTAAATTTAAATTATTTTTCACCACAATTAATTCTAAAACTATATAATTTTTATAAATTAATATTCTAATAGATGCAAAACATAGACTAAATATTTTGTTTATGTTATTAAAATTTATATTAAATTAATTTTTAAATATAACAATATATTCCAATTAAAATTTGTTAATAAATATTTTAAAACATTTAAATTATATTAGAGTTATCATACATAATTATATCATGCATAATATTATTTTTAATTATCGATAAATTATTTTAAAAACGTATTGAAATTCAAGTTAGGGTTAAAATATTTAAAATGACAGACTAAAAGAGATAAGAGATAAAAATATGAAAAAAATCATTAAAAAAGATTCTAATGACAATTAAAAATATTTTATTCAAGACAATTATTCTAATTTATACAGAAAAAAATCCTTTTTTTTACTGAACTGTTAATGGATAAAAAATTAACTACTAATTATTTATTTTAAATAATAACCATTCCTTATTTTTTTAATATAATTGAATTTTCCAAATATCAAAACATGATAAAAGAAGTCTTAGTTTGAAAATAGGAGAGAAACACTAAAGAGTAAAGCAACTTTAACTTTGTTTTCTAGTTACAGGTTTGTTTATTTATAATGATTAGAAAAAAATATTAATAAAGATAGAATCAATGAAGAATAATTATATTAAAAAGATTCATCTCTCTAATTGGAGCATGATTATTAGTTTGTTCAATTATTTGGCTCTCCAAGGTGAGAAGGGAAGAACAAAATCTGACAAAAGTCACAAGTTTATCATTACACAAACACCAACATTACATATATACCCACTTCCACACACTCACAACACCATAACGGAGACAGACATGCGCCCATTAAAATGAACAGAACACATTAACCCAACAACATTTGCGAACAAAGAAAGAACCTTTTGCTTTTCTTCTATCTCTCTCTCTCTCTCTCCGAAAAGGACCGATTCTCTCTCCATCTCTGTCTTTTATCTTTCTTTCTTGAAGAGATCGTGCTCTTTTGCTTTTGCTTCTTCTTATTCTTCTTCTTCTTCCCACTTGCTCACTCACTCTGTGTTGGTGAGATGGGTATGTCATGGCTGTGCTGCTGAGAATGGCTCAGCCTCACAATGGCAACACTAGCAACACTGTCAACCAGACTTTGGTCCTTCATGACTTTCTGGGCATGAAGCCAACCACTGATTCTCCCAAGGCCACCGATGTAAGGTTGTCGGAACCGTCGGCCTCCGCCTCCTCCGCTGGTGGACGTGGCCCTTTCTCTGCCACCTCCGACATCGCTTCTGGTGAGTGCTATTTTCTCCTTTGACTTTTCAGCTTTTGTAATCAAAGGTGAAATTTTTAGAGTAAAAAGAATTGAGGGGCATGCTCAGGGCATTACCCTTTGCCTAAAAGACCCTGCTTTGGTTAGCATTGAATCTCATCTTTCACTGATGTTCTCTACCATCGCTTTCTTTTAGTGGGGTACTTCTCTGATGGATTAGTTTAGTGAGATCAGTACTGGGTTAGTTTACTTCACATGATTTTTCATAATTTTCCCCACCTTTATTTTGAGCTTTTGTTTCTTCATTCTCTGAGCTACTGTGTTTGGTTTGTTTTTCCTGGTATGTGAATGTATTCGCTAATGTCAGGGGGTTTCAGTATGGTGTTTGATTTGACTATTGGATTCTCTCTTCTGGAGAATAATTTCTTGTACTAAGTGGGAGAATTGAATTGGTGCTGAAAATTTCTTGTTTTCAGTAGAAAACTGTAGTGTTCTGTCAACATTTGTGCATTGGGCCATAATGATGGTACGGGGTTTCGGTATTTATGACAATTATTGTTATTGTGTTGTTTCACTTTTTTTCCTTTCTTGGCCTTTTTATTTATAAGTAGACATTGTTACTCATTTCTTTTTTAATTGTAGTTGAAAATGCAAATTATTTATGGAAATTTCTAATTTCTTTTGAGGGTTTTCATTTCTATGAATGTAATGTTTTTCGTCTCATCAATTTGGTAGAGAAGCAGGTAGGAAACCATCTTGAGGGAGTTCCTTTCTATGGCCCGAGGAGTGATCTTTCTGGTATTGAGATCAGTAACAGATTAGTGGGAAGCAAGAGAAGTAATTCTGATTCCGCTTTTACGGGTTCTTCCAGAGATGCCTTCCCAATGGTCCCTGATTCCTATCCAAACTCACATTTGATGAAGGTTGCTTTGAGTTATTGCTTAATTATTCTTCCCCAATGTTCTCAATTTATTTGCTTTACACATTGAGTTCTGATTTTACACAGGTCCTGCGGAATGCAGCTGGAGGAGATAGGTCTAGAAGGCCCAGTGATGATGAAGTGTTGCTTGGTATGCAGTCAATGAAACAATCTTCTCAGATATTTCAGCCTCCCAGCAGCTCTAAGATTGATGCTAATAAGTGGGAACGATCTATTCTCATGAACGTTGGCCCTTCCATGCAGCATCCACCACGTGGAGGGCAATTGGCACCTTTTGTCCACCAAATGGCCTCAAGCAAGATGAGGGATACCAATGCTGGTCCTTCATTCATCTCTCAGTCAGCTGCTGATGAAGGATCTAGAACTGGAATCAAGGGCCCTGGAATTTTAAGTTCTATAAACGCAGCTGCTATGGCCACTGAGAAAACTCCATCTGGTTTGATGCTTGGTGGCAGCAGGCCAAAGCCTGGAAGTAGTAATATCATAGAATCATCCACACCTCCAAGGTAAATCTTTCTTATAAATGCAGTTGCTCAATTCCCCTTGTTTTTTTTTTTTTTTTTTTTTTTGCTCCCTTTACTTTTGAAAAAGGAGACGTTCCTTGACTTTATGCATTTGATATTGACAGCAGTCAACCCGCCCTAACTTCTGCTAGCCGTCAGATGACTATTTTTTATGGTGGCCAAGCTCATGTTTTTGATGATGTCCATCCTCATAAGGTCTGACCTCTGATTGTTAGCATGTCCTATTTATATTTTGCATTTAGTGTGATAACAACAATGACAATTGTCTTATTCTTATCCCATTAGGTGAAATCACTACATGGATTACATTGAACTCAGTTAAAAGCCAAGTTCTTAAGAATATTATTCACCACATTATCTCTTTTCATATGGCTCATATTTTTAATGATTTAATCCAATGTACTTTTTTGGTCCCCCCTATCCCTTTTCACATGCCTAAAAATCATGAAATCTACTCTCCTCTACGGTGCCTTCAAATCACCTTAACTGATTTTTCGTTATTTTTTATCATATCTTGTGTAACCATGCTTCCTTCCTTACATACTCATTTATGCTCTCACATTTTCGCTAGTTGTTCCTTTAAAGCCTGACACTCAGTATCATAGGGGAATGACGAACTTTCTTTGAGCTTGATAGTTACTTTGCAGTCACAAATAACCTTAGATGCCTTTTTGAATTTTAATCACCAAGTTTATATATTGTGTGACATCTTCTTAGCTTACCCGTCATTTAGCAATGTTGATTCGATCACCAAATGCTTTAATTTACCCATCTCCAACTTTTATCTTCAAGTCATTTTCTTCTTGTTTATTACTAAAATCATAATGCAGATACTCTGTCCCACTCCTACTCAAGCAAAAGCCTTTTGATTCTAATGTTTGTTTCCAAAGTTCAAGTTTAGAGTTAGCTTCTTCCTTTGATTTCTCTGTCAAAACTAGTTTGCATATCATATTTGTATGTTGCCCTAAAATTTAATTTGTGATGTTTACAAGTGTAAATATAAAACTATTCCCATGACTTCTCCTAATAGCTTATCCTTTTGGGATTGTTGGTTTATGATATTAGAACCTCTATAATTTAGTGGTTAGGTTTGTGCATAATGCTAGCTCAAAGGGCTCTTGTGTGGGGTGTATGTGTCAGAGATGTGATATAAACCATTCATCTGTCTGCGCTAAATAGTTTAAGCTTTTGGGGTGATTTGACAATCACTCTTCTGAAAGTATGGAGACCACATTTTCTTCAAAGCCATATGGCAGTAAAATTTTAAGTGCTCATTAGAACTTTTACTATCATTCTGGTTTAGCTGAAAAACATGTTTTGATATTAAGAGTTGATTTCTATACCACACTTGTATTGTAGTTTGTACAACTTATTTTACCTTGTCACTGCACTATCTAGTGTTTGTTTTGAACCTATAATTGTTGATAGATAAGACTTGATAGCAACCAATAACACTGCTGAACCAATACTTTGGCTAAACTGCTCTGCCTACTTTCGTAGATTGAAAACTATAGATTTATTATGAGTCTATTTACAATTATAAATGGAGATTACTGCTTTGTCTTTTGCAAGATATCCAATACACTGAAACTAATGTTCCTATTTTCCTTAAATAAATCCATATAAGTGTAGTACCTTAGTTCTTGCCGGTTGCTACACATTTGCTTGCTAGGAAAATTCTGCTGATGATCTTTCTATCGAAGGTCTCTTCTTCCTTGGTTATGCAATATCACTGCCATGAGCTCTTTATGCTAATGGTTATACCTCGCTGTGCTGTCTTTTGAGCAATTTTCATCTCTTTGATATATCTTCAACGTCCTTGAGTTGTTATCCATGTTTTGTGGATCCCTTATTATGTTTTCCTTTCTAATGGGTTCATTTTTAACAAGATTAAAGCTTTGTAAGCTATAACTTGAGGGAGAGTTTAAAATATATGAAAAATATTTCCTACCAATTTGGTATTGTATTTTAAATATTTGAGTATCATAGGTGATATCTTAGGATTGGTTCCATATTTTCTTATATTTCATGTGTTGTTTACTTATTTAATTATTATTAGTACAAATTTAAATAGGAATTAATGTTGTCTTTTGCAACTCATCTAACTCATTGCAAATAATATTCACACATGCTCTCTCGACTTAAATCCTTGTAAATTCAACATTCTCCATTTGTCTAAATTGAAAGAAGAGGAGGGGGTGGACCTCTGCATTGTCCACCCTTCAACTTGAATGATGGGAGGTCATGTTAATAATTGAATATAGTAACTTGAAGTATGCAAGGAAATAAAAAAAAATATTTTATTGATAACTGACACACCAATTACATTCTCATCACTTCTATTTATATCAATCAAACTCTTTAAAATAGTGAAATAAAAATAATTTGAATGAATACTAAGATTCTAAAGTTATTTTCTCACTAATTACTATGGAGATATTCCACTAGTTAACCCCTTTCAAGTTGGTAAATGAATATCGATAATTCCCAACTTGACAACAAGATCCTGAAATGTGCCCTGAGGAAGCCCCTTATTGAAGATGCTTGTTATCTAAAGTCTTGTAAGGACATGGGTTGTAAGCACAAGACATTTTTGATGAAATGCTTGTCAATTTTAATATGTTTGGTCCTATCATGTTGTACTAGATTATGGACAATGCTCATGGTTGACTTGTTATCATATTACAATTGTATAGGGATGTTAAGCTTCATTTTAAAGTCATCTAGTATGACTTTCATCCACAGTTTCCCACACAACTTGAGCAAGGGCTCGAAATTCAAATTTTGCACTAGAACGAGATACTTTGTCTTGTTCTTTGTTTTTTCAAGTTACCAGACTTTCTCCAAGAAACATACATTGCCCAGAGGTAATTTTATTAGTAATAAACCTTGGATAGTTTGCATCAGTATTTATCTTTAGGGTCAAAGTGTCATCTTTCTTGAACAGTCACCCTTTTCCCGGGCTTGACTTAGAGTGCTGAATAATTTTGTTAACTGTTTGCATATGTCTTTCTTTTGGATCATGCACAAATTGACCTACCACACTAATTGTATAAACAATGTCTGGTCTTATGTATGATAGATAAATAAGTTTTCCTACTAATATGTGATATTAGGTCTTTTCTACACGAGAACTCTCTTCACTTTCAATTTTGTTATTTTGTTCAACAGGAACTCTTGAGGTTCTCCCAGTTTACGTTCTTTCTTTAAAGAGATCAAATACATATGTTTTTTGGGGGAGATGAAAATTCCCTTTTTGGAATAAGCAACTTCTATTTCAAGGAAATGCTTGAGTTTTTTTAGGTTTTTCATTTCAAATTAGGTTTCCATTTTTTCCTTTAAAGTTAATTTCTTTGTTTCGTTATCTCCTACAATAATCATATTATAAACATATACCAAAAGTATAGTGAGTTTACGTATAACAAAGTACTTTATGAACAAAGTATGATCTTCTTCTTCCTCATTGTCAGTTGATTCGAACCCATTTGTGGTGACTTCATTACTTAGATCTTGAGCATCTTCCGAATACATATATGGTAATGATAGTAGGAGAGTTCCTTCATTTCAAGTGTCTTCTCCTCCTAAAGTGGAGAACTAACAAAAAAGGATTTTGTTTCATGAAAGATGACATCCATGGTAATAAATATACGATGAATGATAGGAAAATAACATTTGTACACGTTTTTATTTGAAGGATAACCAATAAATACACATTTAAAGGCTTTAGGATATAATTTATTGCAATTAGGATTGTGAGAGTGAACAAAAAAACACACCCAAAGAATCGACAAGGCAAACTTGCACTAGGAGAGAAGAGGAACCAATAGTGACTCAATAGAACTAATATCATTTAAGACATAGTTGTGTAACTTGTTGATGAGGTATTTGACTGTTAACAAAACTTCTCCCTAGTATTTGTAATGAATTGTTCTCTAGTCTTTTTGATATACGAAGTAAAGAATATAGAAAATGGAGTGATGTGATTGGTTGCTCATGAATCAAGAATCAAAACACTTTGAGATACATGATAACAATGTTGAATGTACTCTTACCTCATGGACATGGTATACGATCTAGAGAACTTTCTCATTCAATCATTGTTCTCATACAACCAAGTTTCTCCTTATAAGCTTTTATACCATACATTGAAAAAAAAAAAAAAAAAAAAAAAAAAAAAAAAAAAAAAA
>Ga0209489_108987_pt1 | contig 12955 bp, 11 predicted proteins | sample SiratrowhiteBW_FD_187527 | JGI IMG/M metagenome (GOLD analysis project Ga0209489, IMG submission 187527) | Root nodule microbial communities of legume samples collected from California, USA - Siratro white BW (SPAdes) (version 2) | ecosystem: Host-associated > Plants > Roots > Nodule | place... | reverse complement strand
ATATATATATATATATATATATATATATATATATATATATATATATATATATATATAACTGTATTGTTATATTTAATTAATTACTCATAAAAATAATAGAATTATATATATTGTATACATACGTGTAGAAACACTTTTATTTTCTCTAGTTAAAATAAAACAATAAGTAAAGATAATATATTAACAATACATAAATATATTTAACTTTTTACATATTTTTACTCACTTTTTTTCATTATTATTTTTTTTTGCTTTCATTTTCTACTTTCACCTCAATCTCAAGAAGAGCGTCCGTCGTATTGAAGTATTTTTTTTGTTTTATTTGAAAAGTATGTGGCATTATTAAAAGGTTTCACGGGGTTAAACACCATACACGATCCTTTCATAAAAAGGATTACATAATATCCTTAAAAATAACTCTATTAAAAATTGAAGCTTATCTCTGCTAAACATGAGCTATTGATGATCCAAAACCACTTTTTAGAAGTGGTGCCCAAACTGATCCGTTACGTATGACTCGCATCGCAATTTGGGTCACAAAACGAACCATTGAACCAAAAAGAGCATGATCCACCAATCAATAAATATCATACAAAATCCATTGAAAATTAATATTAAAAAGCAAAATAAATATCTTCAAACTTTATCTCATTGCCACGTTGATCAGGCCCCACGTGTTATCCACTCCTCTCTTTTTTCTTCTGCATTCATCATCAAAACCCTCATCAAACTCCGAACTTTTTCAGTAGATTTAGTACCCTCTTCTGTTGCCATCTGTTATCTTCCCTGTTAGTTTTCGATATTCAAGACTCCATTCTCCAACTCCCATGAACCACCCTCTTTCATTCTTAATTATTCTTCACTAAATTCCATACCTACCCCTCATCCATCGTTTGTTTTTTTACCCGTTTTAGTGATTTGATTGTGTTTTTGATACAGAAAGCTAGAAACTTTTTGGGGTGAGTTTGATTGATTCTATCTGGGTTTATTCAATTATGATTGTCTTCTAGGTGTTTTCTTTTTTTCTGTTATTCGTTGTCTCTGGGATCCCTGCAAGAACTTGGTGATCGAGCATGGCTTCTAGAGTCTCTTCCAATCTGAAATGTTGGCACTTCAGGACCCCTCATTATTGTGATTCATGGAAGACACCTCGTGTAGCTTCTTCTTCGCTACTGAGGCGTGTCACTGAGAGGAACAATGTTCTGCCATGTGGGTTGGTCTATAGGTCAAGGAATTTGAGGGTGCAAAGAGGGAAACCGGTTTACTCTGCACTTTTTGATGACTTTCACCACGAGGAAATGATGAATCTGGTTCAGATTGGTTGTTGTGATGAAAATGGTAACGAAATTGCTTGTGCTGTCTCTGATAGTACCCCAAACAAACAACTCAAAAATGTCTCGGGCAGAGGTTCCTCTGAGGAATTTAGGACAACGGAGCCTGAAGTTTTGAAGCCTTCTCTTTTGGGAATCCAGCCTGAGCCACCCAGCTGGCCGGAGAGGGATGAGATTTTGAGACTTAGCTTTGAGAGGAAAGTGAACAGTGTGGGAATTCCTTTGTCCATCAGGATGATCAAGAAGAAGCTACAGTTGGAGGAGGGTTTCAAAGAGGCTGTTGAGTTAACTAAATTAAGTAACTGTTCTATGAAAAAGACCTTCTCCTCTATGATGTTTATCATGCATGAGCTTCAAAGTCAGGCCTTGCAAACGAGGGAGAGTCTGTGTGGTGAAGACTTAGAAAGTGTCATGGCCAAGCTAGGGAGAGAAATGGATGCTTCGTTTGTTTGGCTCTTCCAACAGGTTTTCTGGAAGACCCCAACTCTCATGGTGGATGTGATGGTCCTCTTAGCTAACTTCTTGGTGTTCTCAATGAATGACAACACTATCAAGGCAATCATTCCTTCCATGATCACAAAGGCTGTACCCTTGACCAACAACAACGAGAGCAAAGTACAACATTTACTAGACGGTACTGATGCTGATGAAGGTGAGTATGTGAAGCAAGAGTTGTCAGAGGAAGAGGAAATGCTGTGGAATTCCTTGCAAGAGGAGGCTGCAATTTTGCAAGAGGAATGGAGGAGTGAAGTTTTGGACCACGAGACAAGGCAGCGGTTTGTGGCCCCAGTATCCGTGGAGCTTGAAGGGGATCATTATGAGGAATATATCAAAACTGAGCTTTATTACAAAATGCATTTGCTCCGGACACCTCACTCTTCCCTTCTGTTGTCCAACTATGCACAGTTTCTATTCCTTGTCTTACATGACACTGACAGGTGAGTTCTCAACTTTGTGATCAAATCTGTTTGGCACTAGACGATGCTGCATTCTTTAGCTAGCCTTTTCATGATTGAGAAGGAGAAAAAGAATAAGAGGAAGAACAAATCTTGTTGCTTGTTTATTCTCTGTGCACAGATGGGTGTTTGATTTATGGTTTTAGTGAAGCTCATTTGAGTCTTTATGAAGATTTATTTTGTTGTAGAATGGATTGAAGTAACATTTTGCAATATTGACATAAAAATGAGGGTACTGCTTGACAAGTGCTCTGGGTATAGGTAAAGTTTTCAGGGGCGAAGGCATGACATGACAGATAGTGTAAATGTATCTTGAAGTTCCTCTCTAGCCCTTTTCTACAGGGTATTCTATTTCTGTTTATATTATCATTTTGAATACATTTTATATTGATTTTCAGGGCAGAAGAGTACTACAAGCGTTCGGTGTTGGTGGAAACACCGGAGGCTGAGGCATTCCATCGCTATGCTGACTTCTTGTTGATGGTAAGAAAGGATGTTTGGGCAGCAGAACTGAAATATCTGCAAGCAATGGAAGCAGATCCTGGCAACAGTTACTATTTATCAAAGTACGCCAGTTTCCTTTGGAACACTGGTGGACAAGACGCTAATAGTTTGCCTATAGAAGAATTGGACAACTTAGAGTTATGACTGTTCATATATGATTCATCACAGCTATGACATTGTTCATATGATTTATCGTGGCTGAGTGATTGTACTTTTTGGTAGCATGATTATTGTTAATGCGGTTTCTCTTTTTATCTTTTTTCCATTGCTGTAAAATACTTTTATGAAGGAAGTATAAGTGCCAACTCTCTATCTTCTACCTTCGAGACCTGAAATGAACACTGAAATTCTCCATCACTACGTCAACTTTCTTGTTTGTAATGATTTTGTATTCTTTTGTGGAAATTAATTAATAGTTATATAATATATCATATGGAATTGTATTAAGAAATGTGAAATGTAATGTGTTAATTATTTACGGTCTAGTATGAATCCCATTTTCCAATATTCTTCCAACACAATAACGTTATCTATTGGGCTACTTGACTGTTAATATAAATTCAAAATAGGAGATGAGATCACGCGAAAATCTGTATCTCAGATAGAGCTTCAACACTCCGGGTGTTATAAACCCTAATAATGTTGTACAATCAAATTCTTAATATTTTGAGAAAAAAGCACCACAGGATGCTGCCTTGTATTGCTTAACAATAATACAAGAAATTAACCTAAGGAATTTGATCAATTAGTGGCAAAACACAAGAATTATGTATAAGATCCAATATAATACAGATCTGTATGAGGCGTAACTCAACTAGCAACTAGCAGATGAAAGTGGAACTTCTAAAAACCGCAAAGAAATCAAAATTCCAGCGTCACCAAAACCAGATATTGCGGCTATCGACGGCCTTAACTGAAGTAGATACCAAGGGCATCCGCCCATACACGGCAGCAAATCTGTTGACGCACGCTGTTCTTCTTTCAGTGTGACCTCCCAAACTACTGATTCCAGTCGATCCAATCTCAAATATCTTACCTGTGACGAAAAATAACATTATCGATCAAGTTAATATTCGTATAGTATACAAGGGTGCCATGTGTCAACACCTTAGTTTGAAAATAATGAGTGCATTGTTCAATTTTGTATTAGCCATGAATGAGCTTTCCCAGCACAAAACCAATTAACCCCGTAAACACCAGTGTACTGGACAGTGGTTTTGATAATAATACAAAATATGTCACAAAACACCAGCTCCATCACGAGTTTAAAAATAAGTGTCAAACGAAGAATGAATCGTCAAACTGTTTCAGTGATCACACCAGGAGAAATTAAAGATAAATGAAATAATACTATGATTAATTCATAGCTATGCTTGCACTGCGCAATTACGCTGATATAGAAGGAACTAAAATTCCATATTGTAACTTCTCGATTCCATACTGAAATGATAAATGTTCTAATAAGTTGGAGATAGTTTTCATCTCAATTCTAGCTGGGTTAACTTGCTGTATTCAGATTGCATTATGCATTATATACTGTAAACCCACTGTCTACGATATGACAGGCACAGAGGCGAGGGACACGGAATCAAGGACTAATTTCACAAAAAATAGACTAAAGTACGGCTGTTTTCTTTTGCTAATGATATACCTCTTGATGTATGCTAACAAGACATCAGTTACTATCACATGCAAGAAAGAGAGAAAATAGGATATACCTCTAAATGAACACAGCAAAGTACTGGTAGTTCTAGCATTAGTAAGTAGCAAAAAGCCAAAAAGTGTTTTTTTGTGTAGTTTTGACATACCTATAAACGAACATAGCAAACTACTAGTAGTTCTAGCATTAATAAGTAGCAAAATGCTAAAAAATTGTTTTTATGTGCAGTTTCGACATAATAAATATATGCATGTATAATTTATAGGCTCCCCATCCTCAACTTAATCACACAAATGTCAGGAAGGTGATGAATCCGTCCGTATACAAGACAAGTTCATCACTAAAAAAGACCATTTACGGGAAAACAAGGGCACTATGCACTTTGGAGATAGTTAAGGAACTTCAATATTAAACAACCAAAATAGAAAAATAATAATTCATGTGATTCCTATGCAATGGTTATAGAATGTAGCGTTGTTTCGTTCTAAAGTGTGTTCATCAGTATAAGAAAAAAAACTCAAAATCAAACAATTTGTTTGATATGAATCAATTACCTTTAACCCATATGGGGGCTGCACCAGTAGCATTTGCAACAAGGAAAGACATTGCAATATCTTCACAATTCCTGGTAATAAATTCAATTATTGAGTAAAGAATTAAGAAAAGTCGGAACCAAAGTTGAGATCTAATTAAAAAGAAAGCAAAGAATAATTATTTATCCAGGGAAAAAACCTGTTCTTGGTTACATATTCTCTAATTGATGACGGCATCTCGTTTGTATAAATATTGAAATACTTTTTGTGAAAGAACGCTGCCTTGGAGAGCACCATGCTATATGTACCCGTCCACCACACAGACCACCATCCACCATAGCTAAATTTGTCCTCATTATCTTTCTGCAAGCAAATGGGATAACTTGAAACATTACCCTTAGAATTTTTTTCATATTTTTCCAGTCACAGAACTAAACTAGGGAAAACTAAAATCTTGCAGGTTTAAGGACCAAACATTACGGTAATCAATAAGGATCACTTCAAGTATAAAGATGGATTGAAGATTAATGGATGAAATTCCTTCCTCTATGACAGAAACTGATATTTCTTTCCCTTTAAATTAGATACTCATCAAGAAAAATATAACATGTCTCAAGTTCAAAATAAGGATCCATTTTACACAAGATATCCAAAATGTGCTATTTTTGTTGTTTCAATTTCAGTCGGAAATGCATCTCAAAATTGAAATGGATCTCCACACCATATTTTCACGAAAGTATGCTTTCTATATTTTGCAAAACAACATTTTGAAAGGTAAATGTTACGAGTAATCAGAGCAGTTATGCATGAAGTTAGAATAGAAATGATTGACTTGCTCCACGCCTCCATTCAAAATTAGTCATACACTTCCTCTCACGTTTGAGCTCCAAAAGCAAAGGCAAAAAACATATTATGCGATCAAAACTAACAGGGATAGTGGACAATAATTCAATAAAAAAAAAAAAGATAACCATACCAATGAATCCATCCAATGGACACGAGGTACAAATCCAACCATCGTATCAGGTGCACTTTGCCAAACATCAAATGCAAACTCCACTGAAGAGCAAGGAAATATGACATCGTCGTCAATAGAAAACACGGCATCTGTCTCCAAATCCTTTATTTCTTTAAATCTATTGTTCAAGCTGTCTTCCTTGTGGATATCAAACCTCAATTTCACTTGTCGTCCATCTTTAGACTTGGACTTTACAACGTGGTGCAGAAATTTTAAAAGTATATCCGAAGGAGGATTGGGTTCACTCCACACAATATGTACTGATTCAAGACGAGGACATGACGAATAATGCTTGATGGACTGCTTTAGCAGATCATATCTCTTCCACGTGTTCATTACGATAGAATACCCTCTCCTGTGAACAAAAACATTAAACGACAATGAGTGTACGATATCACAAGCAACATAAGCCCATTAGTCTTGAGAAAACAAAATTTAGCATGAAAAAACCATGTGGTTCTCCCGAGCTAGGTTCTAGGTTAATCAAAATTCTAAACGACCAAACCCCAAATTCTATTTCATTCTCGATTTTCAGTTCAAGATGGTTTGGTGACTTAGAAAAACTCATAAAATAGGGTGATGAACCTTGTAATATCAAAAAGTCCATAAAGTACATTGTTATCAACCCAAATTCCTTAACATATCTAATATATTATCACTTGACAACAAAACACAGGCAATTAATAAAGTGTAAACGATATTAATAGTAATAGTGACATGAGGAAGAAGTTTCCCAAACATCAACTTCCAAGATCCCAAAACCCAAAAAAAACCATTCATCCGTCCAATATTGCAAAAATTCCTTCGCAGCAACATCAGTCATTTGAATAGCTTGCATCCAAAACGACGATAGCTTCACCCTCCTATGCTCTTTCCAAAATTAACCTAGCAAATAAAACCTATAACCACTCATATCCCTTTCTCTATGTTTTTCTCCCACGAATGCAGGAAACAGGAAAACGACGAATAGAAATAAAAGGGAATCTGAGAAGGCAACACGTATATGGAAATCCCTGAAATGCAAAGAAAAAAAATCCAAAAAATAATCCGTTGCCAAAAACGACGCGATCTTAAGCGTTTAAATTTAACTTTTGGAATTATCCGTATTAAGAAACTGGAAAAGTTTCGGGGATTAAATTAATGAAGTGCAGAAGAGAGAAAGAAAGAAAGAAAAAAATAAGAACCTGGAATCAGAGGAGAGAGGGGGAAGAGGCGGTTGGTTGTTCCATAGGACGAAGGAAGAAGCGCTTGTGGAGAAGGCGAGAAGCGTGAGGGCGACGCAGCAACAGAGGAGAAGCTTGATCTTGACTGATTTAACGGTGGAGATCGCGAGTTGACGGAACCGCTGCTCTGTCCGACGGTTCCAACCGCAGCAGCTCCCTCTCATCACCGCCGCAAGGAATGCGCGCAGGCGAGGTTAAGATCTCTGAAAGGCGAAACGGTCCGGTTCAGCGGCAAGGCATCCAGAGAGGGAAACGAAGGAGAGAAAAAAATTGAAACAGATTTTGTTATGTGTTCGCTAGAGTTGGCTTTAACATGTGAAAGTGAAAGCTTAACGTTGTAGCTTAGTGATTGTTGAGCCTTGTCGTCGTGTGTCTCTGTCTCAGTCGCAGATCACATTCACAGAAATGAAACGAGACGAAGCAGAATATAATATATGAGAGAAACTGGGCGAGAGAGAGAGAGAGAGATTCGTTATTTTCTTTTTTTTTTTTTTTTTTTTTTTCGTTCCCATTGGATGGGTTCCGACATGGTATTTTGTTTGGGCCTTGCGGGCTTGTGTCAATTGCGCACAGACGTCAGGTGCTGCGTGCCACGTGGACGATTACCTAACCGCTAGATTGATCGGACCGCCATCCCGTGGCGTCTGAGAGAGGTGGTTCCTGCGTCCGTTCACCCTACACGCAAGGATGGATGGTGATGATGATGGCATGTGAGTGAGTTGAATAAAGCGAGCTCAACAGACCTTCAATGCGGTGGCTTTTGAAAAAACTTGATTTGACTTGTATAACTGCGATTTGTTCTTCATTATTAACTATCTGTTAGTTTCCTAGTTTGCATCTTATTCACATTGCTTGTAATTAAATTGATTTTTAGCTATAAATGGTATGATTAAAGTAAATATTTAAATCTTCATAATTAACTACCGTTACATTAGTTCAAGTGAAACTGATCTTAGATGTTTTAGTATTCAAATTAATAAGTCCAATTTTTCGGGGGATTTAATCAAAGCAAATAAAAAATCATGGTAATTAATTTGTGAGACTTAAATAAATGGATTTTGCAATAAATGAAAGGGATGAAAGAAAAAGAAAAGGGAAAAAAAAAGGAAGGAGTGTTGAATTGGTATAGAAGAAAAAAAATACACGATAATTTGAAAATCACAGTGATTAGCTTTTCACAAAAGAGGGAAAAAATGAAAAAAGTACAGTATATATAATTATGTTTTTGCATTTCTATTACTTTTTCTTAAAAACAATTCATAGATTCATAGGTGATGTATTATAGAGTCAGAATATTTTTTTTCTTTCAAACTTAAATTTTTAATGACAAAAATATAATAAAATAATATTATAATAAAAATAGTTTGTTTTCATTGAACTAAATATGTTATTAAAAATACAAGAAAATCGCATATTATAAGTTTCAGCTTCTTATTAACTTTTTAGGGATTTAAATATAGATTTCTTTTTCTAAGTATTACTTCAGTTTGAAGATTCTTCTTAATTTAAAATTAGATTTTTGTTTACTCTTAATTTTTTTATTTATTAAAGTATGATATTTATTTTCAGTCCTTTAAAATAATTAAACTAACTATTCTATGAATAATGATGACAAACAAGTTCGGTACATGATTGTCTGTCTAGATTCAGTGCGGGTCAGAAAGTCGGTTGCCCAAACTTAAAATGAAAAAATCATACTATTTATTTTATATGATTAATTTGAATAGATTAAAGAAGTTAAAAGATGTAAAATATATAAATAATATGATCCGATTTTTTCTATATGCTAGCTTTTTATTAGTATTAGAAAAAAAATTAAATTTATAAACTAAACTAAAAATACCTAAAACATATATTTTTTAAATACTAGATTCTTGAAATACAATTTTAATAAAACAGAACATGAGTAGCCAACACGTATATGGAAATCCCTGAAATGCAAAAAAAAACTAAATAAATAAATTCTGCATTTTTCATCCTATAAACAATTAAGACTTATCTGCTTTTTAAGATATGTGTTTGAATTTCTTTGATGTATCATCTTTTCAGAAGTAAAACTTCCCCTATTTATTTTTGTAGAATCTTCATTTCAAAAGACTTTATTTATAAAACTTTTTTTTAGCATTTATATAATAATAAATTTTGTTATTATTAATATAGAGAATAGACGTGAATTACACATAACTTTGGTATTTGTTTTTGCCGAGAAAAAATATAGAGAAATTTGATTATTATTATCAATATCCATATTAATATAAATTACAATGAGTTTTTATATCTGTCGCGACCGGGATCACGAGGGGACGGCGATCCGAAAAAAAATTAATAAATTTTCAAAATAAGGGAGTCGCCACCGTAGTTTTATGAAAAACTATGGAAAACCAAAGAAAACAAAGATAAGGTTAGTCTACGAAAACCGGATTGCGAGTCCGGGAATCGGTTACGCGTGGGGAAGGTATTAGGCCCCCACGGCGCCCGTCCTAAGACGGTACCTTTAACTGAATAGAATGAAATGAGTGTAATTTTTGAAATATTTATTTTTCACGAAAAATAGAAATAAAAGCAAACAAAACATTTTTTTGTTTTGAAAAAGGTCCCGACAAGGTTTAACCTCGCTCTTACGTATCTCCATTGAGGATGGAGAATCAGGGTTACATAGTTCTATGTTTTGAAAATATTGTTTGTTTGAGAATTTGATATTTTTTTAATTTTGAGATTTTTATATTTTAGTAAAATTTAGTGTTTCCAGAAATCATTTGATATTTCAAATGAATTTAAAATTCTCTGAATTAATTTTCATATGACGCGAGCAGTCAATTGAAAAAAAAAATTATTTTCAATAAAATCTCATATGACGTGTGTAGCCATTTAAAAATTTAATCAAAAATTTATATAAATAAAATACTTACGAAAGGAAGAAGAAAGTATAATATTTAACTTTAATATATTTTTTAGTAAAATATAAATTTTATTAAAAAATAAAATAAAGTAAAAATTACAATGCTGCACTCATTTATAATAAACCAAATTCAATTCTAATAATTGAGTGCCAACACATCAAACTAACTTAGCCTTTTTTTTTTAACCATTCACGTATTCTTTTCCACTTTCACTTTCAAATCAATCTCTTTTAATACATATTTATACTCAAAAGTCACGTCCTGCACTTATTTTTTTATATTTGTTAATGCTAGTCACTTTTGATAATAAACTATGTATCTTTTTCACATAATACTCATTCACTTTTTTTTATTCAAGAAATCATATTACAAAACATTAATGAGTTAAACACATTCTCCCACACTCACTGGCACGTTCCCTATTCACTCTTCTTCTCATTCACACGGTTCACTTCCAATATTGCCTCATTTTTTTTATTTTTATTTACCTTTTATAAAATCTACCTTTTAATATATTTTTTATTCAATGCTAATTCAATTTAAAAAACTTAATCATCTTCACTCTCTTATCATTCTTGTCACGCGAATCATGCTTTTAGTCATTCAAACCCTCAAAACTTTTTTTTACTCTTTGCCTTTCATTGCAGTGCCTAAGCCATTCTCTTTTTTTTCTGTTTACCACCAAAAGAACGTTGGGCTGAGCCCAATATCTATGCCACAACATTTCTTACCCAACATTCCAATTTCTCTCACTCGTGCCTGGAACAAGCGTCAAGCCCAACTAAGAAGCAAACCATGCCTCCACTGACTATTAGGGTTGGAAGACAAAAAGAAGAAGAGGGCAACAGTGTTAGGTGATGCCTACGACGACAATGGAGGAGCCGTCATCGCGGAGGGGAATTTGGATCCTGGTGGGTCCCGGTGTGGGCTTGGGAATAGAGGTAGTGGGGGTTACTGGCGAGAGAGAGAGAGAAAAATGTGGTTCTCGGTTTGGTGGAGGAGGTTTTGGGTGGTTGAAGATGTTAAGGTGAAGATGGTGGAGTAAGGCGACGGTGGTGGTGTGGTGGTCGCGAGGCTTGACGGAGATGCTGGAGGGTGACGACACGACCTTCCCTAGCTGCGCGGACGGCGGCATAGGAGATAGGCGACACTCCACGGTGGCAGTGGGTTCCGCGATGCAATTGGGTGAAGGATCTAGTGATTGAAGTCGTTTTTGTTGTCGTTTTTGGGCGTATGCGAGGTGAGAGGGTATAGGAGTGGGTGGCGGGTTGACATCGGTTAACAACAGTGGCTATGATTTTAGGGAAATTTGGTTACCGGAATTGCAGTCCCGTGGTGGTTGGATGGCAAATACCTCGCGAGCGGAGGTTCCTATCACAGAATATAATCCTTTATCTACCTTTTGTGTTGCTATTAATTCTTTTCGTTGATATTAACTATGCTTGTTGTTTCGGTTCTAACTGGCTTGAGGATTTATTTAACTGGGGATTTTGTATTCAACAGTGGTCTCGAGCTAGTGTAATGGTTACATAAAGGTTTAACACCGTGCCTAAGGCAGCGATACCAAACTTTGGGTTCAAAATCATGTTCGAGGTGACAAATATTGTTCTTCTTGAAGTTAAACCATTGTAAATTCTGAACTTTTTTCATGATTATAACTCGGAAAAATGATTTCTATGACTAATCATTTGTGATGCTTATGTTCAGGACAAAAATGTTGGAATACAAATAGCAGCGCGAAACAACAAGCATATCAAATGAAAATAATGATCAGTGAGCTAAACAGAGCAACAACCTAAACTCCGCAAGATGCTAGATGAATACCTGTTGAAGATCTTAATCCCAAATTTCCTTGCAATTTGTTCTTCTTTTCAGTAAATGCTTTGAACGCCAAATAATTCCTTCTCGGATCTCCCCTTCTCTCTTTTTTTTTTTTTAATTTTTCGCTTCTTTGTATGATTACCCGTTTTCTCAATTTTCTCCCTTGCTGAATTCGAGAATATTGGAAATGTAAACTGTATTTTTTTGAACTCTCTCTGTAATTCTATTTCCCTTCTCTTGAAAAACTCTCCCTTCTTTTAAAAAAGATAACGTACATAAAGGAGATGACACTGAGTGCACAAAATGCCAAAAAGGAATATTGCCTCAATCACAACCGTTTTCTGCTGTAGAGGGAACATGAACAACTTTGCAGGGGAAAAAAACACTTTTTCATAGTAGTGGAGCAGACTCATTTCTGTTGTGGGTGGATTCTGATTTTGGGGAGAGAGAGGATTGGAAGGCTATGGAGGTTTTGGGGTGTGCAAAGTGATTGAGGAGTGTGAGAAGAGAAGGAGTTGGCCCAAGAGGTGTAGGATGGCAATGTGAGTGGTGTGCAAGAAGCAAAATTCATTTTCTTTATCATCATTAAAAACATAAAGTGCATAAAACTTGAATTTATCTCTTCTCTTTTTTTTTAAATTAAAGACAATAATAAAAAAAATTAAACCACTTTTTATTAAAATAAAAAAAAACATATTTATTTTAAATAAAAAATTCAAAATTAAAAAAAAAGAAAATGATTTTTTTTTTTTGATTAGAGACTTTTTCATAATCTCAAAATAAAATTTATTCATTTGAACAAAATTAGGTGTTGAGAATATCTATTAATATTAATTGTTATCTTTTATAATAGTAGTCCATTATCACTTGATTACAATAATTCATTATCACTTTATTACAGTTAATATCAAATGTTAAAATGGTTTACCTTTTCTTTTTCGTTTTTCTTTCTTGTGCACATTCTGAGAACAGAGACATATGAACCAAATTTTATAGGGAAAAATCCAAG
>Ga0209489_108985_pt1 | contig 12967 bp, 7 predicted proteins | sample SiratrowhiteBW_FD_187527 | JGI IMG/M metagenome (GOLD analysis project Ga0209489, IMG submission 187527) | Root nodule microbial communities of legume samples collected from California, USA - Siratro white BW (SPAdes) (version 2) | ecosystem: Host-associated > Plants > Roots > Nodule | place: USA... | reverse complement strand
TTTTTTTTTTTTTTCCTCTGTTTCTCTTTGAACGAACTCACAAAACATGTGTGCGCCCATATCGGAACTCGAACAGGAAGAGCTCCTCGAAAAGCTAGAGGTCTTCAAGATCAAAGGCCGCGACAAGCATGGCCGCAAGATCCTTCGCATTATCGGAAAATTCTTCCCAGGTCAATTCAATTCCTAAACCTTTTATTTTCTGGATTTTAATTGTGTCTCGCCGGATTCTGATTCGTTGCACCGATTTCACGAATTCGGTTTCAGCGCGGTTGATCAGTGTTGAGGTGCTCAAGAAGTACCTCGAGGAGAGGGTTTTCCCCAAGCTGGGGAAGAGGAAATTCGCAGTGCTCTACATGCACACCGGCGTCCAGAGAAGCGAGAATTTCCCCGGAATTTCCGGTCTCCGGTCGATCTACGACGCGATTCCGGCCAACGTGAAGGAGAATCTGGAAGCCTTTTATTTTATTCATCCGGGCTTACAGGCCCGCCTTTTCCTAGCCACCGTGGGCCGCTTCCTCTTCAACGCTGGGTATGCCTATGCGCCATCCTCCTTTGCTAATTATTTAATTAATTCGTTATTAATTTTTATTATTATTCAAATTATACATAGATCCATTTTCATCATAAACAATACTTCACGCATGCTTCATGCATCCCTCACAATTTTAATTTATTCCCTACTTTTTCCATTTCTCTCAATCGAAAATCTTGGTACAATGCAACTGCTAGTTTTTTATTAAAAAAAAAACTCATTATTATTGTTATTATCGAGAGAACATTATTTTTTCAAAATATGATGTAAATCTGAAAAGAATCTGTCAGTCTCTTCATTATTAATTGGATATTTTAATTTTTTTCTTTAAATGTGAACTTTTCATTCGCTACCTGTCAAATCTTAGAAAGATATCTTGCATTGTTGATTCTATCTTTCTCTCTGTTATTTTTTTATTTTATGAATGAATTGAATTTACCATTTTAATAGTATTTTAATATTTAAAAAGGATTTTACATTAAAGTTTCAACTATAATATAAATACGATAATTTAATGAAATTAAGAAGCAGTAATTACAAGGATGAGTTTCAATTAATTGTTAGTGAGTTTGATTAGTTTGTGACTGTGGGGTTTGATTGCGTGTGATAGGCTGTATGGAAAGTTGAAGTACATAAGCAGGGTTGATTTTCTGTGGGAGAACATGAGAAGGAACGAGGTGGAGATTCCGGAGTTTGTGTTTGATCATGACGAGGATTTGGAATACCGTCCGATGATGGATTACGGGTTAGAGAGTGATCACGCTAGAGTGTACGGCGGTGCTCCCACTATGGATTCACCGGTGACCACCTATTCCATGAGGTGCATCTCATAGGATTCCTCCCCAGGGGATTCAGCAATCCTTTGTGCCTTGTTTTGTGCGTTAGTTAGACTGGGCCTCGCTGTTAGTTAAATGGGGCCATAGCTATGCGGATGTTGATATTGTGCAGCAACAAAAAAAAAAAAAAAAAAAGAAAGAAAGAAAAAGAATAGTCGCTTTTCTAGGTTTTGTTAATGTGGTAATACTTATCCAATAGCATTTTCAGCTTTGGTTTGACCATTCAGTTGAGTGATATTAAAGAAAATTCCACCGACTGATCCTTCTCATGTTCTTTTGCTTTTGCTCTTTCACATTCTCCCATTATTTTTTTAGGTCCAATTGGTGCTTCTCAATCTTACCACAATCTCTCCACTGTAAACTATATATGAATGAGATAATTCTCATCTTCTAAATTAATTTTGTAAAGATAAATTATATTTTAAAACGAACACCAATTTAAATAAATCAACCTTTTAAGAATGCCAACAAACTTCATGTTGTTTATCAGATTCTTCTAACTCAATAAACAAGAATTAAATAGTGAAGATTTAACCAAGAGAAAGAGAAAAACAACAAGAACTAGGGTCAATTCTTTCATCCCTTGGATACATGCTAATAGTATAAACCAACATCTTTTGAAGTTCACCAAGTTTTACTTAAAATAATGATAAAAGAAAGTTGAATGTGCGTACTTATTTGGATTTTACAAATGTAGCTTTACATTCACCTTCGAATATTATTAATATTAATATTATGCAACTTATCTCACCTCAAATAGAAACCATATGTTTTAAATCAATAAACACACATACTCTTTCTTTATGGAAGCTAATTTTATTGTTCAACAACAGACTAAAGACAGGAAACATCGATTTTAAAGATTATAGTTATTTTATTGGACAAAAAGTTGTTTATAATTTTGGATATTGGTTAAGGATAATAACATAATTTTGTAAGAGAATCCTTTTAGAAAAAAAGAAGCTAATTTTGTGAACCTGAAGATTTGTTGGGTAAGAAAATGAAAATTTTAAGATATTATTATTATTATTATTATTATTATATATAATATCGATTATCGTATATAGTGTAGAGTTTTGTATAATAGATTATTTTAAACTTTTAACTATTTGAAACATAACTTGCCAATTTCACACTTCTAATAATAACTTATACTTTTTTAAGCAAGCGCTTTTGGAATCTGATGTCATTTTTCAACGTTCTCAAATAGAAAAAAGGTATGAAAAGATTTAAAGATTAGTTTTAAAATAAAAGTGATATTAGTAAAATGATATTTAAATTGTTAGAATAAAAAGTTTGTATAAATAGAAAATCAATTATTTATTTAGATTTTATTTTCATATCATCGTCGTCTTTTTATAATGATTTTTTTTCTATATTTTTTATATAACTTTTGTTTTATCGGTCATCAGACTAATAATTGAAGATCATTTTTAAGTTCCCAACGTCGATTAGAACAAGAGTATCTGATCATATTTTTGAACAAAATAAGTTTATTTTCTATTCATTTTCTTTGAGTCAGTTTTTTAGTGTTCTTAATTACTCTAGCAATCTAGTATGCATGTAAAGAAAAGAAAAATTTTTATTTTAAAAGTATACTTCTTTAATTAAATAAAGATGAATATTATATTAATGTATAGAAAAAAAACTAAATAATATATTTAATTAATTTATTTTCATTATTCAAGTAAATTATAGAGAATATAATTATGAATAATATATATAAACTATTTAATTATATATATATATATATATATATATATATATATATATATATATATATATATATATATATATATATATATATATATATATATATCTCACATTATAAAAATTTCAAATTTTAAATAATTTTTTATTTGATATCTGACATGATAAGAATTACAGATTTTAAACGTCTTATACGATAGATTTAAATATATTCTTATTTGACATCTAACATGATAAGAATTTCAGATTTTAAAATGTCTTATACAATAGATTTAAATATATTCTTATCTCACATCTGAGATGGTAAAAATTTCAGATTTTAAATGGTTTATATAATAGATTTAGGTAAGAATTTTAGATTTTAAATGGTTTATATAATAGATTTAAATATATTCTTATCTAACATCTGAAATGACAAGAATTTTAGATTGTAAATATTTTGTACAGTAAAATTTAAATATATTCTTATCTAACATCTAACATGATAAGAATTTCAGATTTTAAAATATCTTATACAATAGATTTAAATATATTCTTATCTCACATGATATGGTAAGAATTCATATTTTAAATGGCTTATACAATAGATTTAAATATATTCTTATCTGACATTTGACATGACAAGAATTTTAGATTGTAAATATTTTGTACAGTAAAATTTAAATATATTTTTATCTGGCATCTGTCATAAGTTTAAGTATTATCTAACATCTGATATCATAAGAATTTCAGATTTTAAATGTATTAAACAATGAAATTTAAGTATATCTTGTTTAAGTGACTTTAGTAAAAGTTAATAAACATTTTTATTGGATATATATATATATAATAAGATAGAGTTATTTTATTATAATAGTATATTTTAGATAATTTATTTTATGACTAATGGAGGCGTAGGTATTTCAATTGATTTTGTATTATTAATTAAATTAAATTGTGTAATGGAATAATATTTGAATAAAGTAATGTAATATATCCATAGATTGATTTTGATAGAGCTAAGATTGAATATGGCTTGTGATGATATTGTAAGTTTGGATGGGTTATTAAACTAAATGTATTGACATTGGCTTAAACTGATTATAAATGTAGCTTCAAAGAATTGATATTTTATATTTAGATATATTGATTTTTATGTAATGAAAGGATTGAAATGTTATTGAAGAAGTGTGTAGAACTGAATTTGTACTTGGTTGAATGAAATAATGAATTTAGAAGGGTTGTAATGCTTATATAGATTTTGATTCTTTAGTTAAAAGTGTGATAAATATACGTTGTGGTATGTTAATTAATTTTCCATGATAACTTAGTACAATAAGATTGGTTCTTTTAAATGAGTTCAAACTATTTGAATGATCTATGTGGCTTTTGTTGGTAGTATGGTTGATTTTGGAATGAAAGAAATTCTTAAAGGAATTTATAGGTAGTTTAATAAAAACAATGAATTGAAGTTGCATATGGGTTTAAAATGAGAAAATTGTAAGTAAACTTAGATGGTAAGTGTATTGTCTAGTAGTTAGTTTTTTGGTAATTTTTTTTAATATTTTTGCTCAAGTGAAATTGGAGACACGCTCTTACTCAAGTGAGGAGATTTTCATTCAAGCAAAAATAATATTAGAACTTCTTGGGTTTATTTTCGCTCAAGCGAGGGTATTTTCACTTAAGCTAAAATATTGTCGTTTAAGCTAAAAAAACTTACTTTAATTTATTTTGATTGTTTGATTCTTTTGTGATGCAATTTATGAATTTAAGATAAATATTGATTTCCGAGGCCATGATTGAGATTCAATAGTATTGATGATTATGTAATTCTTGATATAATTGAGATTGAAATTGAAAAGTGAATGGATGAATGAGTGGAGATATATGCACATGATATAATATGTTAAAGTATTGATTGAGGTGGTCATGATCAATACATAGTATCTTGAAGAATAAAAAAAATACTTGTGTCTAGGTCAATTAGGATGTACATTATTTGTGAATTTATAATAAGGAGGTATCCAATCTGTACTGATATATTAGAATCATATAAATGAAGATTATTAGGTGGTGAGATTGCCCTAGTCTATGTCCATTAAATTTGTCATATGAGGATTAATGAGAAATTGATAGATCCTTTGTGTTGTGATTGTGCACACTCACATTATTATTGGATAATATAACATGTGCAGACCTTTGAGTCTAATTCAATGCATCAGTATTATAGAAGTAGAGTCAAGTGTCTTGGTATATAAGTCAATATATTTGCATCATGTATTATTGTATAAAAACGAAAATGATAGTGTGATGTATGGGATAATTGATAAGCACCAAAAGTTTAGTATGTTGGTTAAGATAAATGATTTAAACTTTATGACTCTACATCTTAAACTCTTTACCTTACCCTTTTCTTTTGTGTAATATTTGTCTTTGTTTCAAATTTATTATGATCGTGTGTTACTTTTAAGCATATAATTTGACACGTATTTAGACTTTTCTATGAATTGATGAAATGCACGATCTTTTTTGTATGCATATTTTACTTTTTTTTAATTTAAATGTAAAACCTTGTATTTTTTTAAAATATGATATGTATATATTATATTTATTAATTATTTACATATTATAAGTGTTTAAAGGATAAAATTTAGGGATGTCACACAAATATTAATATACATAATAATATTTACATTACAGTGTATAAAATAATTTTATATTATTTCTTTCATCTTATTTTACACGTGGTTTAAGTTTTTGGATAATTTTTTAAATTGACTAATTTTTTTTAATATAATTGATCTCTTATGAGCCTGAGGATGTACTTTATATTTATAAAAAGAGATGTGCAAAGCGGTATGGATCTACCACTGATCCTTTATTTAAGCTTTAACCTTGATTCATAGAAAATATGGGTCCAGTAACTTCAATATTCTTTATAATTGACATATTAATATTCTCTATAACTTACATATGAATATTGAGTGAAGCATATTTAGTACAAACAATAATAAATTAATATCCAATACTGATTAATTGAAAAATAATAAAATTATAAATAAGGTAATTCTATTTGAGGTGACTCTAACAAAAATCTCATTATTCAAAATAATAATAATTAAAACTTTTTTCAATATTAGTCTAATTAAATACTAATTTAAATCCTTTCATCAGTCATAAACTAAATACGTGGGAGAAACTATTGCTTAACCATCAATAATGCATTTACAAACTAACTAAACAAGAGAACAAATTGTTCACATAAAAAAAAAAATCTATTTGCTACCTTATTTATTAGGTAAAAAAACTTAAAAACTGGTGATATAAAATAAATTAGAGGGAGAAACATAAATAATTTTGCCATTATTTTTTATGTTTCACTGTGAAATGCAACAGAATTACCTTGTTCTTGAACAGTTCTCTTCAGTCTTCACACTTTGAAGAATTGTAAGTGATCCAGATTAACTGGTTTCGATAAATTCCTAGAATTAAGTGGGATCAACCAATGGATTCTTGCTTCCGAATTTTTCCATGTCTCGCCGATCCTGGTAACACTGTTTGGTTCCCGAGAAAGCAACACTGAATTTTATTTTATGTTGATTTTGAACTTTTATGTTTCTTTTATCGGAATTTAATTTCCTTTTCCTGAAAAATGTTAATTTTTTACCTCGTTGTAAATGCCTGTTGCTGAATTTTAGATCGAAGGTTTTCGTTGTACTTGAAGTTGGTCCTCGTGACGATTCACCTCATTTATGCCGGCGTGCTCTTCTTGTTTGACGGGGATTTGATAGAAAACACTAAGAAGGAACCGTGGAGAGTGCTCCCTACTCTTCTTTTGTCTTTTGTGATATAAATTGAAGTTGAATTTTCTGCTTTAATGTACCATACAAGTTAGTGTTTTCTGGAAGTTTTGGATTATTGCTATAGTTTTTCTAATTTTCTGTTTTTTACTTGCCTTTTCTGTCAGGTACACTGCTTTATACTTGCTGCTGTTCATTTTTACTTTAATTCAATTCTTTGCTACCTCTCTCTCTTCACCAGGGTAATAAAACAATTGCTTACTTGTGATGAACTGAATAACGAGTGTGATCAGGAATTGCAGTATTTTCGCTTGTTTCTCTACCTGATGGGATTTATTTTCCTTCTGTGTGCAGCTACGTTCTTGATGCCATGATAGCTGTTAACGGTAGAAATGTGGCATACAAAAAGACATCATCAGACACATCCAGGTAGGAAACCCTACTTTTCCTGTATAAATTTATTATTAGGAAAAGGGATGTAATGACATGTGAAGTAAACTTATGTTCCTGGTCTCGCCTAACTGTGTATTTCCAATTTTATATTGCTTAAGCAAAGTCAATCAGCTTCGAGCAGAAATGGGAGTTTGGTTGTTTCCGTGGAGGGAAATCAATTGGGAAGAGGTCTTTCGGGAAGCAGTACAACGTCTTGGTCAAAGTTAGTGGCGGACTTGTATCCTTTAGGGTCATCAATCAGGTAGATAGGACTGTCACTGCTGGTTAAATTTTCATGAACTGTTATTTATGGCTTACTTCTCATTGCAGAACATGCACCCACTGCAATTTGGAGCAGGTATTTCAAATGACATTCTAATATTCTATATTCTTGAAGCATCTTTATTGAATAATTAACTACAATTTTAATAATATTGTTAGTCATTCCCTGATGGTACTCTCAATCTTGTAGCACGTTAGGAGTTCCTTCTACGCTCAATGACTTTCAGGCTCTAATAGTCTAACATCTAGATTTTGATGATCAATTATTCTGTTCCATTATGCAGCCTCCACGAGCGAAGCATTGCGATGATTGTGACAAGTGTGTTCTTCAATTTGATCATCATTGTGTTTGCCTTGGTAACTGCATTGGACAGGGTAATCACTGTAAATTTTGGTGAGTTATTATGTTGGATGTGAAATTCATAATTTACATTTGTCAAGATTTTTCTATTGTAGACTTTGTCTTAGCTATAAAATTCCACCTTCACCAATATGTGATTTTTTTCTTTTTGCTTGATGATATTATTATTTCATTTTTAATTAGTCTTGATATTCAGATGAAGGATCAGTGGCCTGGAAATTCAATCACTGCTAATTAACTGCCGAATGTCTTTTGTCTGTTTCATTATTATGACATTGTACAAGACTTTTAGTTTCAATGTGCCCTCAGTCTTCTTTTTTCAGTATTATTTAAAGGGAAGGAGATGAGTGGATAAAGTCAGAAACATATTTAGAAACTTAATTAATTGTTATCCTTGCGTTGTATATTTACTTTCTCTGCATATCTACTCTTATTTTCACATTTAGTTATATGTCCTACTTAGCTTTAAGTAAATTATTGATAGTTTTATACTTTTTTTTTTTCTCTCACTATGTAGAGAAGGGATATTAAGTGAGAATTGTTCTCAGTTAAGAGAACAACAAATCTTGGCCAGACAATTGTACACGGATGGCTAAGACTAAGATAAGTCACGTACCACACTCAACCAACAGAACCAGGGTCCCTTGATATTGTATGATCATGATTTGCCTTTCAAACGAGAACAATTCTCACTTGACATACTTCCTCTATGTATATGTTAGTGTAAGCACTGTAGTTTAGTATGCTAGGAGACTTATCATGTGAAATTTGTGAATGGGATTATTTTAATGGCTTATATAAGGAAGTTCTATATATACATCCTTGTGTAGATTTTGCTATGTTTTCCTTTGTAATCAATATGTCAGCCTGGTACAAGGAAGTTACTTATTTTATGAATTTTGTATATATCTTAGTCTAAATATATTTCTCTCACTATGGTTTTTCTTCCTTCTCCAAAAACACTTAGGTGGTACCTTTTTGAAGAGACAGCTTTGTGCCTTTGGACTGGTGTCTTGTATATTTCATACCTGAAGGCTCACATTACAAGGGCTTGGTATGATATCTTGATTATTGAAACTCCCAGTTTTGTAAAATCTTCTTCATTTGAAAAATCTTCCTTTGGAGAAAGTTACGCACATGAATATTTGGGTGGGGGTGGGGGTTTTACTACCTTGTGTATGCCAATAATTATACTTTTACGCCAAAGGTCACCCTCTCTAGGATTAGGTGACTCTTGACATAAAGGTAAGGCTAATTGTTCAAATCTACATTTTAAATTTATCTTGAGGTCTTCCATAAACAAAAGGGAAAGAATCCAATGCTCTTTCTTTCTTTATTTCTGTACTCTGACATTAGATCATTACTTTTTTGCTCTCAGGTGGCAGGATGCACTCTTGATACTACTCTTGATCCCTCTCTCAGTTGGTCTCTTCTTGCTTTTCTGCCTACTGCTATTTCATAGGTAACTTTCGTGGTGCTGTGTGCCGACTTTTGTATCTAGGATAAGATTTCTTTTTATATAGGTGTTTCTTAGGTTCCTTGCTGTAGGTTATTTTTGGTCGAGAAAATTGAGGGTAGGGTGTTTGTTCAATGTCAGAATACTAGCTTTACTACTTATTTAATTTTGTGTATCTGAAACATCAAATACTATTCTTTGTTGTTCTGGTTATTAAATACATTATTGTTTTATATCCTTGTATTTTTCATTCCATCACCTTGATGTTACAAAAAGTAGGAGTTGAGAAGCCATATCTTTTGTCAAACAAAGACTAACTAGAGATGTCATTTTGACAAAATATTTGCTTTAAGGAGGAGTTAAACTTAAATCTAATACTCCTGATATCTGAACCCAATTATGATGTTTAGTTTAATAAAGGATGCATAGTGGAATTTTTAGTGGTTTGTATTCGGTGAGTTTGCTACTATTTTCATTTCGCATATAATCTAATCTTAGCAGCTCTGTTTTGCCAATATAACCATTTGTAAAACGAATTCTTGAACTTGTTCTTCCCCTTTTACACTCTGGCCCTTTCTCTCCATTATGTTGAATGTATAGTCGAGTATTCTGTTTCAGAATGATAGCTGTTTTGTCTTTTCTGCAGTCATCTTGTTTTATCAAATCAGACTTCCATTGAAATTTCAAGGAGAGGACGGGTTCACTATCTAAGGTTAGATAACATAGTTTTGTGATACTTTTGTAGGATTTAATATTTCTACCTTAAATCAATAAATAAAACATTTTGCTAGAATGTGATTCTTTTTTTGGATTCAATTTATCAGCATCATATATACGTTGAGTGTCTGTGTTTGTTTTTATCAGCATCAGCAATTTTATATATACTTTGGTGTTAAATGGTTGAACTCTGATTTTGGGAATCTTTTTCACTCGCCAACTTTGTTTTGGGGATATCTATGATAAACGCATCCAATTAATCTTCAGGGGAATTCCGGAAGAAGTGCATCCATTCAGTGGAGGAGTTCGAAGAAATTTATACTACTTCTGCTGTGCAAGGAGCGCCGTATATAGATTGGAAGCATTGCCTACCCTTCAAGAGATAGAGGAAAAATCGAGGCCGTCCACATGATCGGATGCTTTAACATTTCGATGTTGCAGATGGTTTTTGTATGAGTAGAAGTCTTTTCGTCCAACAGTTTAACTGTGAAAACTCAGAAGTATGTGGATTAGGTGTTGCCGTGGAACACCAGAGAAAATGCAGTATTCATCTTAGTTGCATGCACAGGGGGTGCGGCATCCTTGATTTCATGGTTAGCGTTGGCTTCCCTCAACCTCAACACATGTTTAATACTCTTCTGAGTTCTGTTATTTTTACCCCCAAATACTTAGTTTTGACCTTATCTAGCCTCATCCATGGTTGCTATAAGTGGCAGCATGTTGCACAATTGCTTCCATTGTATTAGGAGGTATAAAATACTGAGAGATTGTCATGGCCTATGATAACAAATTCTTTAACACTCTTGAGTCCATTTTCGAATGAAATTGGACTGAATTGTTTGAGGATTAAATTATGAAACAAGTTCATCTGAATAAATTGAATTAAAAAATTTTAAATTAAACTATTTATTAGTGTGATGAGTTGTTTTGTTAAATTCAAATTTGTCTTGAGCTGAATTAAATTTTTCATATGATATTTTTGCTCGAACCAAAATACCATCGTTCAAGCAAATTTAAGATTAAGAGTTTTAATTTAGAATTTATCTTCACTTAAGAAAGATATTAAGAAAGATATTGTTGTTCAATATTGTTGTTCAGGTAAATGTATCACATGATATTTTTACTAAAGCAAAACTATCGTGTTTAAGTGAAATTAAAATTAAGAGTTGAGTTGTTTTTGGATTTATTTTCGCTCATACTTGCTCAAGCAAAATTATTTGATATTTTTTGTTCAAGCTAAATTAAGATTAAGAGTTTCAGTTTGTCTTAGGTCAATTTTTTGCTCTAACAGATGAAGTTTTCACTTTAAGGATACAATTTTTGTTCAAACAAGAAACCTTTCACTCAAGTGATGAAATCATTGCTAAACAAAGTTATAACACAAAATCAACTTATTTTCGAATTTATTTTTGCTCAAGTTAAGAAAAGAAAAACTTTGATTTTAAAAGTATACTTCTCTAATTGAATAAAAATGAATATTATATTAATGTATAGAAAAAACTAAATAATATATTTAATTGATTTATTTTCATTATTCAAGTAAATTATATGATATGAAAATATAATTATGACTAATATATATATATATATATATATATATATATATATATTTATTACATATTATATATCTGACACGTCTGACTTGATCTGATATTTGACATTATAAGAATTTTAATTTTAAATGTCTTATATAATGGAATTTGAATGTATCCTTATCTCACACATGACATGATAAGAATTTCAGATTTTAAATATTTTACATAATAAAATTTAAATATATAATTATCTGACATCTGACATGTCTGGCTTGATCTAATATTTGACATGATAAAAATTTCAAATTTTAAATGAGTTTGAATGTATTCTTATCTTACATTATAAGAATTTCAGATTTTAAATATCTTATATAATACAATTTAAATATATCATTATGTGACACTCCTGCATGATTTGATATTTGACATGATAAGAATTTCAAATTTTAAATATCTTATACAATAGAATTTGAATATATCATTATATGATATCTGACCTGATTTGAGAATTTCAAATTTTAAATGTCTTGTACAATAAAATTTAAATATATTGTCTTGTACAATAAAATTTAAATATATCATTACATGACATCTTACATGAATTTAAGTATTACCTGATAATGAAATATAATGTTTTTGTTATCGAATGTTTTGTATAGACTTTTTCTTGACTTTATAAGATTTTTTTCTTTGAATTTGAAACTAAGTTTTTCAAACCTGCAAAAAAATGACGTGTTTTTAGGTTTTAACAGTTATATTTGAAAAATATTGCAAAGAAATCATGGTAAGTGTGACTTGAAATAAGCATTTAATAGCAATTTTATTTTAATTTAATTATTATTTGATAATAACGTGAGTTTGCAGTTCTGACATACAGTAAACACCCTAAGGAAGTGTTTGGATCCAAGTGCTGATTTACGCGAACGGATCAATAGGTAAGAAAGTTAGAAAATCAAGAAATAAAATAATATTTAAAAACGAAAAACGAAGCAATTTATTTTTTGTAAACTTTCTTTCCTGGTTGCGAAGATTTGAGGGAGAAACGGTTAAAATTTTTCAAACATAATTTATTTAATTATTAATATTTATATTTATATAATAATAAAATAAATATAATTAATTATAAAATATTATTATTATTATTATTATTAGCTTTTAATAAAATTATAAAAATAATAATAATAATAAAATTAAAATAAATTTATTAAAAGAATAATTTAATTATATAATATATTATAATAATATTAATAATTATTAAAATAATAATATTTTATATATAATAAATTATATATATAATCGATTACGTTATATACGTAATCGATTTCGT
>Ga0209489_108984_pt1 | contig 12969 bp, 7 predicted proteins | sample SiratrowhiteBW_FD_187527 | JGI IMG/M metagenome (GOLD analysis project Ga0209489, IMG submission 187527) | Root nodule microbial communities of legume samples collected from California, USA - Siratro white BW (SPAdes) (version 2) | ecosystem: Host-associated > Plants > Roots > Nodule | place: USA... | reverse complement strand
TTTTTTCTCTCTCTCACACACACACACATATATATATATATATATATATATATATATATATACATATAATATAATTTAAAAAATTCCTTATATATTATTTTTTTTAAAAGTTTAATCTCTATTATATTTATTATTTTTTCATCTCATCATAAATCATCATTAATTTATTGATAAAGCATTTGAATTGACTTTATTTAATATAATAATATTTTGATGCGGTCAAGTAAAAAGACAAATATTTGATTGATTTTATCCATTCGTTAAATTTAATATATATTTTATATTTAATGAATGTAATATTTAATACTATTCAAAGACAAAATACATGCATATATATATATATATAATATATATATATATATATATATATATATATATATATATATATATATATATATATATATATATGAATACTGCATTAATATATATATATATGTGTGTGTTTAAAATATTTATTTACTATAAATTTAAATTTTAATATAATTTATAGGTTAATAAAATCATTATTAGAGTTAGTTATAGCAAGTCACTTATTTCAACTTAATGAACAATTTTAATTTAACATAGTAAATATACATTGTGTTAAATGGTAAAAATAAATAGTAAGAAAGTGATACAAAATGGCTTATTATACTTTTATTTTCTTTTCCTAGAAGTGAATATATACATTTTTACTGACAAAGTGAATAGTTATGGTGAGATCCAAATCAATAGGATGAATTGTATGACAAAAAGTGCTTGAGATATTTAAAGAACAAGCATATCGTATCATACCTACTGATAAGTGAGATGGAATATTTAAAGTTTAAACCTCGTTTTTAGATTTAAACTAGTAACCTTCCAAAATATATTAAAACTAATAACACCTGTTCGTTACATTCATTTTCTCAATATTTTAACTAACGGCTACAACCATAATATTGATTACAAATTAAATCTAAAATTTATTTTATAAAAAAGTTTAAGTTTTTTTTTTATATTATTTTGGTCAACATGTAATTGGTTAAAGTTTTGGAAATTACCAATTTGAAAAGTTGGAATAATTTTAAATTAAATAATCTAGCTTTCATTGGTCATTCTTAATCAATATACATTTTTTTATTTTACTTTAAAAAAATGCTTATGCTGCTCATAAAATATATTTCTGTATTAGTATAGTTTTAATGTGTATATTGCATACAATAACTATTTATTCTTTAAAATAAAATTCACGATAGATGGACATTTTTTAATGTATAAATGATATAAGAATTAAAATTCATGATAAATAGATATTTTGAATATTTAAAGTTTATTTTAAACTTCAGATAAAGAATTTAAATAGTTTTAATATTTTAAGTGATTTATTTATTATGAATTTTAATTTAATCATAAAAAAATATATTTATTTAAAAAATTTATTTATTAAATTTATAAAATCAAATATTTATCATGGGGAGTGTAAAAACAAAAAAAAAATGCTAAAACATGGTATCAAGAAGAATACATGACTAAAATACTATCAATATAGAAAACTTAGGTGGTAGTCATAAAAAACTTTCTTCTCTTGTAGTTAAATATACTTTATTTATTGTTTTCATCAATTAATTTTTAAAATGTTTGAATTGTAAAATAAAACCAACCATATAAAAAATAACAATATAAAAAAAATACATACTCCATTATAGAATGACTTAAACGTTTTCCAGCAGTACGAAATTTATTTCCCACGACTTAATTTGAGTGTTTTGAACTCCCGTGGGTGGCGAGGGTGATCTGCAACTGAAACCCCCATGAAGCACGTTTATTTTTATTTTACAGAGACTAAATAATTTCTTTAGCAAAAAATCGAAAAAAACATATAATAATAAAATAATAATTAGATATAAAGAAGGAGAAATAGGGAAAAGCGAGGAGTGTGCAAGGTGGCAAGAAGTTGGGAAAAAGCCAAAACCGAACAGCAACAGAGCACCGCTTTTATATTCCTCACTGCAAACCAAACCATGAAGACGACGAAGAACCCCACTCTCCGAGGTTCACATTCTTCATCTTATTCTTCTTAACATAACTGTCCAACCTTGTTTTCTTCTACCTTTTATTATATTCCTTCATTCATTAGTAATAATAAGAATAACGTGTTTCCGCTTTTCTGGGTGAGTGTAGAGAGAAGAGGCCCAATGCAGCAGAAGCGTCGGACGGTTCCACTGGGCATGCTCAGAAGGTTTCTCGCCGCCTCAATATTCTCCATGGTTGTCACTTCTTTCTTCTTTGTTCACGTTCACGTTTCTCCTTCTCCCACTCATCACAACTTCAGTGACAAGATCCCCTCGGTCTGTCTCTTTTCTCTGTTCCTCTGTTCTTTTTTTCCCAGAAAAAAAAAAATACCCTTTTAGGGCTCTGCGTAATTCTTTCGTCTTCTCTAACTGTTTTTCGCCTCTAACAGATTCTGTTTTTTATTAATTCGATTACAATGAACATATTTTACGCGGCTCTCTTTGAAAAGATTCGGTTTTCAGTAATTGTTGACTTAACTGGATTGCCATTAGCGCCTCGGAAGTTTGGCTTTTGGGTTTTATTTTTGAAGATTTTGGTGTTTCAGTTGTTGCTCTGTATTGTTTACTGATTGAAGTTCCATTTTTCTTGTTTCTATCTTCTTTTTTTTTTTTTTTTTTTTTAAATTTTAAATTTTTTTTTTTTTTTTTTTTTTTTTTTTTTTTTTTTTTGTCAAATGCTAAATTTGACAGTTTTATGACGCGCAAAGCTGGACTCGAGAAATCGTTCCGCCCTATCTATTCAAGACTCCGCGCTCTGTTCCCAAGGTTGTGTATTTTCAGTCGTTATATTCTCTTAGAATTTATTTACTGATCTCTCTGTTTTGTGGATGCTCTGAATGTGACTATGAAATGAAATCCACTGGGTAGCAATACTGTATGTTTTTTTTTTTTTTTCGAAAAATTATGTATTATAAATGAGAGATAAATCAGAAGTGTATTTTCACTTCTTATTATTGATTAATTAAGGTGCTAATTGTTGGAAAACCATCCTAAGGCAGATTTTTATTTTATTTTTTTAAATTTATTTTTCCTTCTACCAGTTGGGGACTTTCTTCTCCGTTAATTGCATTTCTTTTGGTTCTGCTCATTGCTAAGGGCTAACGGTTATTGATCTCATCAAGTTGTACGATGAAATGACTTGTCTTGTTTAGCTTTAGTGCTTGTCAGCTATGTTGGGGTGTCAGATATATTTTAAATTATGCAAAGCAATTATGCATGCACCTTTTTCTTTGTTTTCACTCCTTTGGTTTTGTAGTTGAAGGATTCAAGAAAGGAATCAGACTTCGAGAAATTGTGGAAGCCTCCACCAAATCATGGGTTTATACCCTGCACGAAGCCTACTCCTAATTACACAAGTAAGAAACTTGCACGTTTGTAGCAATTTGAGAGTGTGATTTGTTTTTCAGTCCTTAATTCAAGTGTTGACTGTTTATCCAGCTCCTACAAGGTCACGTGGTTACCTTTCAGTTCATACAAATGGGGGACTAAACCAAATGCGTACTGGGGTATGAGTTCTCTCTAAATAAATCTCTTATGAAACTTAGTTTAGTGTCAGCGATTCAGCTTATTCCTTGTTGAATTTTCATCTTATTTGATTGCTGTTAGATGTTAGAAAGTTCTCTACGACTTTAGTTTTACTTCCACGTCACTTCAATTCAAGACAATAGTTTGCTAAAATGGCTAATTGATTGCAAAAGCTTGAATTTAGATAACGTAAACTAGTACATTTGTCACTTTTGGATGTTCTTTATCATTGTATTGCTAGAATCTGAAAGTTTGTTTCCTCTACTCCAGATATGTGATATGGTAGCTATAGCTCGTATCATAAATGCTACTCTAGTGATTCCAGAACTTGATAAAAAGTCATTTTGGCATGATACTAGGTCCGTTTGTGTTTCTATCTTTCTATTATCGTTCCCTATTTTGGATTTTACATAATTTGTTTCATAGTCTTTTGTTTGATCTGCAGCAATTTCTCTGATATCTTTGATGCTGAGTGGTTTATTAGTTCCCTAGCTAATGATATAAAGATCATTAAGAAGCTTCCCAAGGAACTGGTTAATGCCACCAAAATCGTCATGCAATTCAAAAGCTGGTCTGGTATGGATTACTATGAGAATGAGATTGCTGCCTTGTGGGAAAATTTCAATGTATGTAATCTGATTGAAATCTGTTGGTGTGTACACGGCTATGTTTTTATCCATTCATTTACTTTAATTTCTAACATTGTATGACCATCTTATTTTTAAAATCCTCTAAAGATAATTCGAGCTTCCAAATCTGATTCTCGGTTAGCAAATAACAATCTACCTCCAGATATTCAGAAGCTTCGCTGCCGTGCTTGTTATGAAGCTCTTCGTTTCTCTCCTCGGATTGAAAAAATGGGAAAAGTATATAATTTGATATTTAACTCTCCTTAGTTTCTTTGATTGCTTTCTCATACTCTGTCCTCTATTTTAGAATATTCTTTCTCATTTTCAAATTCCTTTTGGATCCTCTTAGATATTGGTGGAGAGGATGAGGTCATTGGGCCCCTATATTGCATTGCATTTACGTTATGAGAAGGACATGCTTGCATTTAGTGGGTGCACACATGATTTATCTATAGTTGAGTCTGAAGAGCTAAGGCTTATCAGGTATTGATGATGCTTCAAAATGATTAGTTGAAATTTGTTGTCTTTACCTGACATTATCTGATGTTTCGATGATTACCCTCGTGCTCCAAATTTGTAGAGAGAATACTACTTATTGGAAAAGAAAATACATAAATCCCATAGAAGAGAGGTCCAAAGGGTTTTGCCCCTTAACTCCAAAGGAAGTTGGAATTTTTCTTACCGCTCTTGGATACCCATCAAAGACTCCAATATATATTGCGGCTGGGGAGATATATGGGGGTGAGTTCCATATGACTGACCTGCGATCCCGCTATCCACTGTTAATGAGCAAGGTAGGAGATTACAATATATTGTTGCTTTATGTTGGCTAAGTTTGACAAAGCATTTTACGAACAGATTTTAATTTAATGAAGTTTTGATGAAGTCTTAGTATTTTCGAACTATCTTCAAGACTGGCCTAAAATTTAGTAAATAGTTAATATATTTTCTCATCGAGTAACAAATTAACAATAAAATGAGGTTTTGATAGGAAAGGTCTACATTATCTCATCCCACTAAATTGAAAACAAAGCTATGTTCAAGGGGTTATGTGATTGATAACAGAAAACCCGTGACTAATTTCAGGAAAAGCTGGCATCCATTGAGGAACTTGAACCCTTTGCTAGTCATGCGTCTCAAATGGCTGCTCTGGACTATATTGTATCAGTTGAAAGTGATGTGTTTGTTCATTCTTATCCTGGAAACATGGCGAAGGCTGTTGAAGGCAACCGTCGTGTTCTCGGGAGAGGAAGAACAATATCTCCTGACAGGTGAGACTCTCAAAAGTTGTACATCATTACAAAGGTGTTCTGCATGACCTCACTTCTGTTATCAGGAAAGCGCTTGTTCGTTTGTTTGATAAACTGGAAAATGGATCAATGACCGAGGGGAAAACACTGTCTAATAAAATTATCGATCTCCACAAAAGACGGTAAGTGATAGGAGATGCATTAATGTATTTGTTAAGCAAGTTTATGATTGTTAGACATGTACTAGTTTATGATTCTGGTTTTTTTCTTTCAGTTAGATAGTTTGAAATTCCTTGTATGATCTTGAAATTGACATTTCTACATCTCCCACCATTTTTACACTATGATAGGCACCAGTATTATAAGTAGTACTATTCAATATCTTATTAATGCTCTTGGTGATCATGGTTTTTCATTTTTATTGAATGGTCTGATTCCTTACTAGCTTCACAACCTAGGTTAACTGTAATCTGTATCTACCTCAAGCTGTATTGGTCAAGTAATATTGGCCAAACACCAATGCCAGCAGCAGGTTTCTACCAAGGATAGTTGTGGTCATTAGCTTGACAGAATAGAGTGTTGATTTGTCTGTTTCTTGCTGTCATTTTTTTCATTGCATTAGATCAAGATATTTGAGGTGTTATGAATTTTGATAAAATGCTGATAAAAAGGGACATTTGGTTATGACTTGGTGTTTATCGTGAGTTGAGCAGGCTTGGCTTCTTGAGAAAGAGGAAAGGACCCGTGTCTGGAACAAAGGGCTTGGACAGGTTTCGCTCAGAAGAAACATTTTATGCAAACCCTTTACCTGGTTGTTTATGTCGGACAGAATCACTCTCTATAAACGCTTCTCAGTATAGGTAGGCCAGATAAAGCAAAATATTTTTCCGTCAATGGATCTATTTTGGTAAAAGGCTGTTGGCATAGTGTATATATATATGTATTGATGAAAAAAAAAATACAATAGAAAAGAAAAGGAAGTGGGAAGTGGGAAAAAAAAAAAAGATGCGGGATTTGATATACAAAGTTGGTGAGAAGAGAAAGTTAGATTCTTGAGTGTTATTGGGTCTTTTGGAAGGCATGATTCTTTGATTCATTCAGGGAGCATTACTTGTTTATGTAAAGCATTTTAGATTTGGCCAGGGACTCAAATCACGTCACTGCAAATATCCTTTTTTGTGAAATTCATTTATTGGAATTAAATTTTTTAATTAATCCAACATAATTGATATTGTTCCATATTGTTAGTCTTGAAGTGGAGCAATTTTAACATCTCCCGCTCATATGTTCGGTGCGGTGCTCATCTAACCAGTCTCCTTTTACCCCTTGCTTGGAAACGCGATATATATATATATATATATATATATATATATATATATATATATATATTTTTCTATTTTTTATGAAAACATTAAATTATCTCCTTTTAAATTTGGAGATTTAAAAATTGTATATTAAAATCTGCATTACGAAATTAATTGATTGATGAAAGATTTATTGAATGCAGGAAGTTAGGTCCGATATATTTGGTCAACTCATGAATATGGACCTATACAATTGGCCCGTTTAACACGTGGAAAATAAATGAGTTTGCTCTAAAAGTTTGAGGAATTTTTTTTAACCCATAATAAAAAAATATATTTATTTACTTGAAACTATAGAATTCTAACTTTCTATATTTTCATTTGTGTTTGACATGCCTTAACTTGGAAATATTCTTATGGTGAAAATACCTATACACCGTCAGTCATATTTTTAGATGTCAAATAAAATGAGTTTAGCGGACATAATTTTCTTTTAATCTAGTTCATTTTGAACTGATTTAAATTTTGTTTTTATTATATTTAAAAGTTCTCAATAATTACTGTTTTGTAATCAATGGGTTATCTCCAAACTTACTCCAATCCTTTTTTTTTTTTCTACAAATTGAGAAGTGATTCTTTTTCTTCATCAGAGTTTGGACTCTGGATTCTTTTGGCATGCCGTCGCTGCGTTCTTTCTTTCCCATGGCAACTCACTATTTTAAGGCCATAGCAAAATATCAACAAACAATAATGTCCCTCCCATTATCATTCTTACTAAAAATATTATTAGATACACGTTTCACTATCAAATTTGTATGGCTATATTCCAAAGGAAAAGGGGAAATCAGTACAAAATCTCTAGATTGTAAGGATAAAAAAATATATCATTCATGAAAATTGGTTCAACTCATCTATCACCATAGTGTACTCTGCCGCAAAAGCATCCTCCAAATGGAAACAAACACTGTGATCAATTACAAGGATTTTCTGGCTATGACACTAAGGCCACCCATGAAAGGTCTCAAGGGCTCAGGGATAAGGACAGATCCATCTTCTTGTTGGTAATTCTCAAGCAAACATATAATCATCCGTGGTACTGCACAAGCTGTTGCATTTAATGTGTGAACAAACTGTGGTGGAGCAAGATTGCCTTTAGATTTTTTGGCACTTGTCACCTGTGCTTCTGATGCAGGACGATACCTTATTCCCAAACGACGACTCTGATAATCTGTGCAATTTGAGGCGCTTGAGATCTGTCACAATAAGAAGGCTCAACAAGTAATATTGAAAACCACATGATTTTTGTCTAAAAGTCGCTAATCATTGTTAACAAATAAGTAACAAAGCAAAATGCAGTATTCTCTTACTGCATGCAAGACTAATAATTGCATAGTAATAGTATCTACAGTACCTCACCAAACCGTTCTAAACCAGGCATCCATGCCTCCACATCAAATTTACGATAAGCAGGTGCACCTAAATCTGCAGAGGCCATATCCAAAGTTCTGCATAGAAACTTAGTTATTAGAATAAATACAATAATGGAATCATGTTAAACAATGAGAAAGAGTGTAATAACTAAAAGTGAAAAGTAGTAGCACTCACTTAAAATGCAATCCTAGGGATGAGAAGAGGTCTTCTTCGATTTTAATCAGCTCTTGGTGGTAATGTTCACTCTCTTCAGGGCGGCAGAAGATAAACATCTCAACCTTGCTGAACTGGTGAACTCGATAAAGACCCCTGCTCAATAGTCAGTAACAATTATGATCAGAAAAGGTAGAAAAACCAAATACTTAAAGACATTAACATTAGTGTGCACTATAAGACATTCAGAATAGGAATTTCCACTGGATAAATAAATTTAGCAAAGTCCAATCTAATACATGCAACAAAAGAAAGTATTTAATGGTTTATATTCCCCTATATGTTAAAAAAAGATTGATAATTATTAAGGAGATTCAAATCCATGGTCAAATCAATAATAGCTCGGAAACAAAAATTTTCGAACCTTGTTGCAGTGCCAGCAGCACCAGCCTCGGTACGGAAGCAATGAGAAAATGCCACATATTTTAAAGGTAACAATGAGTCAGAGAGTATAGAATCCATATGAAGGCCACCAACAGGAATCTCTGCAGTGCCGATGAGGCATTGGTCACTGTCATCGATGGAATAAATCTGTTCAACAATTGGCAAGAACGTCAAGAGACGCTATGAACTTCAATCATCTAATTAAAAACAGGAAATAGAAGGAAACTTTAGGAAAAATTAAATGATTATGCCAATGTTTTGCATCATGAAACTAGGTTGGAAGCTGTACTATGATTATCATTGTACGAACTTTGTAGTCCTTAACTCTAGCAAAATATAAAACAAGATGGAGATGGAAGGACTAAAAGAACACATTCTTCTAACAGAAGGTAAAATGGTCTCCATCAAGATGGTTGGAAAAAAATTGTCAGGAGCTATGAATCTTATGTCCATGATCATGAAGCTCAAGAACAGTTTAATAGCAGATGTTGAGAAAGAGAGCATTGCTAAGAGATACACAAACCTGGGTATTATTTGCACGCGGTTGGAATCCGCATTTTTCAACAACAGAGGATCGCACAATTTCAGGGGTTGTTAATGGAGTAAAACCTCTCTTCATCACTTCAGAGAGTGTCCAATTTATAAGAGCCATCTCTAATAAAACTGCTTCATTTTTCAGGTAGTAGAACTTTGACCCACTGACCTGTGAAGCCTCATGTTAGATATACCTCAAAGACAAAACCGAAGTCAACTGCAATTATATCCTAGTTCTTCTTTTGAGGATCTAAACTTCATTATCAAGATTAAAATAAAAAAGTAAGGAAGAAATTACCGTCAAAGTTAATTATAAAAAGGTATTATCAAAGTTAGAACTTAAAATGAGGTCTTAATATTGTATACAAGAACAGTGATAGAGATGAAGCATTTAACTTTAGAAAAGTTCAAGACCTCGTCAATTTCATATCATATACAAAACCATTATTGGCTACATTATAAGAGAATATGCTACCTCAAGGCACGCATTCATTTCCTGGAAAATAATAAAAGTGCTGCTAATTTAATAGATTCCAACATCATTTCATGTTCACAGTGCAACATTTTACATATAACCCTACTCTCAAAATGACACTGGACTTTGCCAAGCGCAAAATAAATGATGCTTTAATCCTTAAATTAATCTAAGTATACCTCTGCAGCTGCATCAAAATCAAATAGATCAAGCACCTTCCCTAGTTGGAGATGATCCTTGACAGGAAAGCTGAAATTTGGAGAACTACCAACCTAGAATGTTACACACATTCACAATAATTAATATTTTGAGGAAAAGAAATCAATGCATTAAGATCATCAACAACCAACCTTTTTCTTGAAGAAGAAAAAAAGGAAGAAATTTGCAATAACTGAAATACCATTTTCCTTATGGTGGAACAATCCTCCCCTCCTATTGGAACATCAGGATGTGTCATGTTTGGTATACACTGTGCTTCCTGCTGAAGCTTATCATTTAGCTCCACTAGGTCGTCTTCCAAAGCAGCAAGTCCCTCCTTCAAATTCTTCCCTGCATAAAAAGTGTCAGTTTGAGAAATTTACCCAAAATGCCAGTTGGGTGAAAAATAGCACCAAAAGTACCTTCTTCAATCAACCTTTGACGCTCGGAGGGATCTAATTTTCCTTTCATTTTGCTAGCAACTGCATTTCTTTCTGCACGAACCCTCTCAACTTCCTGCTATCTGTAAGAAACAAATTAGCCAAGCCATTGAGAACAAAGAGCTGAAGACATTACACCAATACCCATCTTTCAAGCATTTTAATCCATGGTTGGTTGCTTATATTTAACATAATCTTAAGATATTTTGTTTCATACATGAATAACCTTCTCTATAAACACTTGCAAGAGAAAAAGCTCGAAGGTAAAATCAGTTGAATTTCTCTCATGAGCTAAAATCATCTTATGTACCTCAATTTTTGGTGAAGTTGGATGAAAGAGCTATAAAAGTTAAGTGCATAAATTGATATTAGTTTATAAAAGAAAGTCAATTTATTTTTCCATCTTATGTTTTTAAGAGCGAACCATCAATTTCACCCCTAGACTATTACTCTCGTCTATATAGTCTGAAGTAAAACAAACTATCTAACGGGAAGTGTTTGAAATCGTATTAAGGGTCTATATGGACAAACTTTTCTATAAAACACTCCTAGTAGAGGGGAAAAAATGAAACAAACTTCTCCATAACCTAAATTTAGCTCATACAAAAATTTAAAAATAAGAAAATTTCGGAGGAGCTATACGATAGAGCTTCTATAAATTAGTTCATGCATAAGATAATTTTAAGTCATGAAAAACTCATTTATTTTTTTCTCCTAAAAGTACTTATGGACAAACTTGTCCAAAGAGGCCTTAAGTAACTAGTAAAAAATCCTTCAAGTTAGTCCCTTAACGTACGATGAACTAAAGCAACGAATATTCAATATTTCAAGTTAGCAGCAGGTATTCACCAATGAAGAACAAGACATATTATGGAATGTATATTGCTATATTTCAATCTACTCAGAATTGGTTGTTAAAAGAAGAGGAAAAAGATGGAAGAGAAAAGTAACATGACATAACCTTCTGAAGAGTAGACATTTTGCCATAAAGGTGGAGAACAAGATCCAAATCAGCGTCAGAGTTACGGTTCCTTAAGTTGGCAGCAACAGCTTCCTTGTTATCCTTTATCCACTTGAAGTCCACCGTGGCCTTCCATTGAGGTTTCACACCTGCAAGACCAAATTGGTTTTTTACTATTCAGTTCCGCTGGTGAAGTGAAAGAGAAGAAACCCAGACACTGACCCTGGTCTTGAGGGGCCTTAGGGGTAGCTGTTTGGACGGTGGCAGAAGAGAGAGCCTTGATGGGGCGTGGCAATGGAGATTTGTGGAAAGAAAAGGTTGGATTTTTAAAAGGGAAAAGTGGGGAAGAGAAAGTGGGGATTGAAGGGAGTTTCAGAGTTGTATGGTTCGGACAAGAACAACCGTGTAAACCCGACATCATCGTCTTCTCTCCTGAGTCTGTGGCAGAGCCTAACCATCCTTTATCCTCAATTCATGTATTCATGTAAACAAACACAAGGAAAATGTAAATTTGTTTTTCAAGATTATTTTAATTCAAATTTTAATTTCATTTCTCATCACAGCAGTTGCTGAAATAAAATTTTAATTTTAAAAAAAATAAGTCTTACAATAGAAAAATGTTATATTTAAGTTTTTCCTGAAAAAACGTGAGAATGAAAAATCATACGTTAATTTTAAGGCTTTTAGGTAAAAGAAAAATAAATTTTGCCAGTATAAAAAAAAATCAATACTATGTATTATGTTGGATACAAATATCTCTATTTCAATTTTAATTATATACATACATATATATCTGAAAAAAAAAATTAACTAAAAATTGAGAAACATCTATTTTCAGGGCGTGGATTATTCAAACCAACTATTTGTTAATAGTTAAAATTAATTAAATACAAATTTTAATTACACATTGATTTTAGAATATATATGCACTTATATTATTATATACAAGGTTTGTTAAAACATTTTTTTAAAACATTTACTTTTTTATCAAAATTATTTCTACTCAACTCTAAAGTAAAAAAGAAAATACTCTTAGTTTTTTCTTTTTTACGAGAAGTATCGACTTTCCATTACATAAAGCCTGCTTCATCCTGCACCTCAAAGCCTTTTTCACGCATCTCGCTTTGTTTGGTTGGGAGGTGGATTTGAAGGAATTTGAGTGGATTGTGTGTGGATGAGAGGGTTATTTGGATTAATGGATGGATGGGAAGATTTGAATGGATTTGAGGAGATTGATTATGAAAGTTTATGATTGATTTGATAGATGTTATAGATTTGTTTTTATTTTTTAATTGATATATTTCTAAAATTACTAATTAACCCTTGTGACATAAGATGGTAAAAAATTAAAATGAATTAGATTAAATTGATTTTAATATAAAAAATATAGAAACTGAATTAACTAACTAGATATTTTTTAGTTGGTTGGTAATGATTTTAATTAATTCAACCCGTCAACATCTTTATTTTTGTGTGTTAATAATTTTATATTTAAAAGAAAATAAAAATGTTTTTAAAATGAATAAAAAATATTTTAAATAACATCTTCTCCCCTTAATTTCATCATATATATTGAATCAAATAAGGAGACAA
>Ga0209489_108983_pt1 | contig 12970 bp, 11 predicted proteins | sample SiratrowhiteBW_FD_187527 | JGI IMG/M metagenome (GOLD analysis project Ga0209489, IMG submission 187527) | Root nodule microbial communities of legume samples collected from California, USA - Siratro white BW (SPAdes) (version 2) | ecosystem: Host-associated > Plants > Roots > Nodule | place... | reverse complement strand
TTTTCGGTAATCTTGATAAAACTGGTTTAAGTCCTCTGCTGAATATTGATGTGTGCATTGTAACTTGAATTGTGTGTTGATTCTGATTATTCTATTGTAGCTGTTCTTGAAATTTTGATTAACAGATTGTTTCTTTTCAAACATTGAATTACACATAGCATTAACTGGAAATTGACTGCATTGCTGAGAAACTGAATAATCTGTAATGTCACATCAGTTTTAATTTTGAACAAATCTGATTTGAGAATTGTTCTGCAATGTTAAGAATCTGAGTTGCTGCATACTTAAGAGTTTATTGCTGCAGTGTGATTCTTGATAATTTTGCGTGTTTCTGTGTTAAGTGTATATTGAAATTAAAACAGTGTGAACTTGATCTGATTAATGTACTGCTGTCAATTTACAATTCAGTGTGATTGAGAATTTGCTGAGTAGTTATATCTGTCAGTATAACAAATTGATTCATTCGTGCCTTGAATCAATTTATTTCTTTACAGTACTCTATATCTTTAATACCAAGATTCATTAAAGTTTTTCAGATTGCGAAAACTATTTTCAAAGGTTGAAATTGAATAAAATCTTTCAAAGTTCAATTCACACCCCCCCCCTCTTGAACTCAGCCTAAAACGTTTTCAAGCTTCAATGTTTAAGTGCCCACCCTTTTGAAACATGATCCCACTTCCCGGTGTCCCCTTCAAGTATCGGACAATCCTCATGGCAGCTTCCATATGATCCTCTTGATATTGATGCATAAACTGGCTTATTACCTCTATTGCATATGCTATATATGGTCGAGTGTGTGACAGATAAATCAATTTTCAAACTAACCGTTGGTACCTCTCTTTATTTGCCAAATTAGCTCCTTCCTCAAACTTTAATCCATGGTTAACTTGCATAGGAGTATCTGCTGATTTACAATCAACCATTCTTGTTTCTACAAGCAAATCCATGATGTACTTTCTTTGGGAAATTAAGATCCCTTTGTTGGAGCGAAGAACCTCTATTCCCAAGAAGTACTTTAGTCCACCTAAGTCCTTCATTTCAAATTCTCTGAAGAAGTTATTGCTCAGTTGTGCAATTTCCTCTATATCTCTTCCGGTTATGATCATGTCATCCACATATATTATTAGGCATGTGATCAAATCTCCTTTTCTTTTCAAGAATAAAGTATGTCATAGTTGCTTTGTTTGTACCCGTACCTTTTCATGGCTACTGTAAACCTCTTGAACCAGGCACATTGAGACTGCTTAAGCCCATATAATGCCTTTTTCAATTTGCAGACTTCATTTCTTTGGAAGTCTTCAGAGAACCCTAGAGGATCTTCCATGTACACTTCTTCTTTCAACTCCCCAAGCAGAAAAGTATTCTTATCATCAAACTGATGGAGTGGCCAATATTTTGTTTTCTACTATTGAAAATACTACTCTAATGGTGTCAATTTTTTTAATTGGTGAGAAAGTCTCTGAGTAGTCAATGCCATAAGTCTGTGTAGCCTTTTGCCACCAATCTTGCCTTATATTGCTCAATGGTATCATTTGCTTTGTGTTTAATGGTGAAAACCCATCGACACCATACTGGTTTCTTCCCTACTGGTAAGATGCACTTCTCCCAAGTTCCATTCTTTTCTAGAGCTTTCATCTATGTTTTTATAGCTTCTCTTTATTCACCCTTCTTACTGGCTTCTTGAACTGTTTTGGGAATGTCTTCAGCTAGAAGGGAGGTAAGAAAAGTTCTTGCAATGTCTGTCACTTCTTCTCTAGTTATCTTCATAAGATACTTGGAATTCCGGGGAACATGTTTTAGAGAATATCGATCAGGTGGTACCCCTCTGTTTCTTCTTGGCAAAAGTGTGAAAGGCTCTAGTTCTGGTGCTAACTTGTCATTGTTAGTGACTTCATTCATAACAGGTGACAACTTAGTAGAGTGAAGATCACTTACCTCTTATTGGACATTCTCAGAAGGATCCTCATTGGTTGTGTTAGTCCCTCATACATTAACAGAGACATGCTCGTTGGCTCTATCTACTTGCTCTTTTGGAACAGTTTTCGGGCAACTAAGGCTACTTAACCAACTTGGTGGTTCATTAGTTTTCTCCCTCTGAACATCAAGTTCACTACTAAAGAAATATTCTGATTCTACTAATTTAGCAAGTAGGTTAGTAAAGAAATCTACTAATTGTTTTTCAGACTCAATAAATTTGATTTTACAAACACCATTGCTAACTTGTTCTCTAATAAAATGATGTCTAATCTCTATATGTTTAGTTCTAGAATGATGCACTGGATTCTTTTTAAGATTTATAGCACTAGTGTTATAACAAAATAGAGGTACCTTCGTGACTTTAAGACCAAAGTCACTAAGTTGTTGTTTAAGCTAAGAGATTTGAGCACCACGACTTCCAGTAGCAATGTACTCAGCTTCAGCAGTAGAAATAGCAACACATGCTTGCTTTTTGTTGTTCCATGATATAAGGCTTGCCCTAAGTAAATGGCATGTACCACTTGTGCTTGTGCAATCCAGCTTACGCCCTGTGAAATCTAAATCTAAATTTCCCTTAAGATTGAGTGTAGCTTCATTTGGATACCACAATCCCACATTAGTAGTTCCCTTAAGATTGAGTGCAGCTTCATTTGGATACCACAATCCCACATTAGTAGTTCCTTTGAGATACTTGAGAATCATCTTTGCAACATTGTAGTGAGACTCTTTTGGATTAGCTTGAAATCTAGCACACATGCATACGTTGAACATGATGTCAAGTCTTCTAGTTGTTAGGAAAAGCAATGATCCAATTAGTCCTCTGAACTTGGTTTGATCCACTACTTACCTTCTCATCAGAACTAAGATAACAACTTGTTAAAATTGGAGTCAAGGCTTCTTTGCAACTTTCCATTTCAAACTTTCTCAGCACATCTTTGTAGTGCTTTGTTTGCTCAAGAATGTTCCATTTCTCATTTGTTTGATCTCCAGCCCTAGAAAATAGTTCATCTCTCCCATCACAGATATTTCAAACCCCCCTGCATTGCTGAAATAAATTTTTGACAAAGTAGCTCATTAGTTGATCTAAAAATTATATCATCAACATAAACTTGAATGAGAATTATGTTATTTTCAGATTTCTTAATGAAGAGAGTTTTGTCTACTAGATTAGAAAATTACTTGACCTTTCATACCACCACTATCTAAGAGCTTGCTTTAATCCAAAAAGAGCTTTCCTGAGTTTGTAAACATGACTAGGCAGCTTGTGATCTTCAAATTCTGGTTGTTGAAAGACATACACTTCCTCAATTATAAATCCACTTAAGAATGCACTCTTCACACCCATCTGGAACAACTTGAAACCATTGAGACAAGCATAAGCGAGTAAAAGTCTAAAAACTTCAATCCTTACAACAGGCACATAAGTTTCATCATAGTCAATTCCTTCTTCTTCATTGTAACCAATCTAGCTTTGTTCCTCACTATTATGACCTGCTCATCCATCTTGTTTCTAAACACCCATTTTGTGCTAATCACATTCATCTTGTTGGTTCTGGGGACCAAGCTCCAAACGTCATTTCTGGTAAACTGATTCAACTCTTCTTGCATTGCCTTCATCCAATGATTATCACTCAATGCTTCATCTATAGTCTCTGGCTCAATCTGAGAAACAAATACCATGTGTCCACACAACAGGCTCAGTGATTTCCTTGTAGAGACTCCCTTGTGAATCTAGCCAATCACATTATCCAAGGATAGGTTTCTTGCAACTCTTCATTTCTGAGGCAAATCAATTCGCCCTGGAGTTGAATCGATTTCAGAATTTCAAGTTTTAGCTTTTGCAGGTTGCTCTTTGTCTTGTATTACTTTATAACCATTCAGCCTTTGAATACCTTCAATTTCTTAATCATGTGTTGTAAATTTAGGTTCTTCCTGCAACTTTTGGTTAGTCAAAGGTTATATGCACATTCTCTTCAATCAACATAGTTCTCTCAATTATATGCTCTATATGCATGGCTATGTGATGAGTAACCTAGGAAAATGCCTTCATCTGCCTTTGAGTCAAACTTACCTAGATTATCCTTACCATTGTTTAAAATAAAGCACTTGCAGGAAAAAAACTCTTAGATGAGAAATATTTGGTTTTCTTCCTTTGAAAAGCTCATAAAGGGTTTTCTTTAAATTAGGTCTCATTAAAACTCTTTTCATCACATAGCAAGCAGTATTTACTACATCAGCCCAAAAATAGTTTGGAAGATTTGTTTCATTTAACAAAGTTCTAGCAATCTCTTCTAGGGCCCTTATTTTCCTCTCCACATTCCCATTTTGCTGTCAAGTTCTTGGAGTTGAAAAATTATGCTGAATGTTGAACCTTTTACAAAACTTTTCAAACCTTTCATTTTGAAATTCTCCTCTATGATCAGCTTTTATTGCAATCATGGTGCAGTTTTTCTCATTTTGGATAATCTTAGCAAGTCTTTTAAAGACACTGAATGCATTATCCTTACTCACTATGAATAATGTCTATGTGAACCTAGATAAATCATCTACAATGACAAGACCATAATAATTTCCAGCTATGCTCGTGGTTCTAAAAGGACTAAACAAATCCATTATGTGTAAAAGCATTTTTGGTTTGCTTTCCCTTTTGACATGCTTTACAAACTTTGTCCTTTTCAAACTTGAGTTTCGGTAAACCAACTACAAGATCCTTTGATGCAATCCTACTTAAATGATGCATGTTCCAGAGTCAGCACTTTGTCTAGAGTCAGCACTTGATATGAGGCATATCTCTGGTTGAAATGTGACTTGCAGGCCCTTGTCACATAGTTGGCTTATACTCAACAGGTTGTGTTTTAGACCTTCAACCAACAACACATTTGGTATGATCAGATTTCCCACGACTCCTATATTACCACAACCAATTATTCTTCCTCTATTATTGTCACCATAAGTGACAAATCCTCCATGCTTTATCATCAATCCAATTAGCAAAGATGCATCCCCAGTCATGTGCTTGGAACATCCACTGTCCAAGTACTAAAGCTTCTTATTGGCTGCATCTTTATCCTACAAAACAGATTAATGAATGAAGGTTGGCACCCTATTTACTTCGAGTCCAGAACTGTTATGATTACCTTTAGGTATCCACCTCATAAGGCCATTTGGAACATCAAATAGTCTAACTCTACAGTTTCTAGTAGTGTAACCTTTATGCAAGCAATAAAAAACAAGTTTAAAAGGGTGAGGTATCCTTGTTGCTGTATTTGAAAAAGTTGCCGAATTGTTTGGTTTTCTTTTTAAACATAGGTTTATATCCAATTCCAACTTTATCAAAAATACAATTTTGGGAACCTAGAACAACATTTAAATTTGCAGTTCACAAGGCAAGCTTTGAAGAAGTTTTCCCAAGATATTTTACCATAGCTTGCAACACCTCACAGTTTTCAAACTTGACTAGTTTGCTAGATTCACCCTCAAGGTTAGAAGACTGGAAAATCATGTTCAAGTGATCAAAATCAGTTTTAACATTTTCTAGTCCTTCTTCCAATGAGTTTACTCTCTTTTCCAGCCAATTGTTCAGACCTTTCAACCTATTGTTTGCAAGAGCCAATATGTTTTCTTCATCATGTGTTTCGAAAAAGGCTTGAAGCAATGTACTGTAGTTTTCTTGATTTAAAGAAATACTTGAGCTAACAGTGCTTACCTCTGATTATTCCTTAGTCATCAAGCACAAATTGATCTCCTCTTCCTCCTTTGATGAAGAGTTGGTTGTTGAGTCATTTTCATCCCATGCTATGTAGGCTCTTTTTCCTTTGCTCTTTTTGTTAAATTTCTTCTTTTCTACAATCTTTTCTTTGTGAGTCAGGTCTAGACATTCCATCTTGATATGTCCCTGCTTTCAACATCCAAAACAAGTAAAGTTAGCAGAATTGGAATCAGTTTTCTTATTATACCTTTTAGATTTCTGATTCTTCTCTTTTTCCTTATTCCTTATGAATTTGCTAAACTTTCTTGATAATAGGTTCAAGGTTTTAACTTCACTATCTTCACTTGAAACAGTTTCACTTTCCTCTCCAAGGGCAGCAGTTTTGAGTGCTATGCTTCTTGCTTTCTTTTCTCCATTTTCTTTCTCATTGAATCTATTCATCTCAAGCTCATGTTCCCTGAGTTTTCCAAATAGTGCAATTGTGCTCAATGTGGTATGATCCCTCGTGTCTGATATGGCAGTGACCTTTGGCTGCTAAGATCTGTCAAGACACTTCAATACTTTTGTATTAAGCTACTCCTTGTCAAAGGTATTTCCCAATCAAATGAGATTATTCACTATATGTGTGAATCTTTTCTACACATCTGTTATGGTTTCTCCAACCTGCATTCTAAACAACCCATACTCTTGAATTAAGGCATGCTTTCTTGCCCTCTTCACATCACTCGTTCCTTCATGTGTCACCTCCAGAATGTCCCACATTTTCTTTGCTGAAGAACATTGAGAGACCTTGAAAAATTCATCTAAATTTAAAGTTAAAGCTATAATGTTCTTAGGCATACAATCAAATTGAGCTTTCCTGCTCTCAGAATCACTCCATTCAGACCAATGCTTATCAACAATTATCAATCACAGTTTTAGGCGCATAAGGACCATTAACTATTGCATCCCATACACCACGATCAAGAGATTCAATGAAATTTTTCATTATTATTTTCCAAAAAGGATAATTGACCCCACTGAATAAATGAGGCCTATTTATAGAAGCACCCTCAACAAAAGGCAACTTTCCCTCAGCTATAGGACTGAAACTTGAATAATTTTCAAAACTCAGCTCTTGATACCAATTGAAAATATGTTTAAACTTAGTTTAAGAGGAGGGTGAACTGAACTTTATAAAACTTTTGACTTTAGAGAGCAATGAAAATGTTTTAAACCAAATGAAAGCTTTCATGAATCTCAATGATCAATGACTTAAGGTGCAGTGCAAAAAATAAAACGATTCAGGATCGAATAAGCTGATTTATTTTCTGGCAGAAGAAGCACTAATCAATATTACACACAATGAAGATCAATAGGCACAACAGAATTAAATCATAACAATTAAAATATACAGAATCAAATGCAAATAACCAAACTACAATATAATATCAATTATATCTAAGAGTTAAATCACATTTAAGCTACTAGCTATGCTCTAGCAAAATGGAAATGAACAAATTTGCAAAACAATTATAAGGATTTACAGCAGGTACAACAATAAAAACCAACAACAATTTCTCTACAAAACAAAAACAGATTTGTAGAGGATTACAGTCCAATTACAAGATCAGGTGAAGGATAATCTCATATATTGGAATCAAGAACCTGTATGTAATAATGCAAAATAATGTTTAAAGCTATGCAAATAACAAACCAGATTTTGAACTAGTATACCAGTAAGATCAGTAGAGAAAGAAAACACAAATTAACCACTCAAGAATTAGGCACAGGTAGTGTTAAAGATTCAAACACAATGTGTAGTAAGACAGAGATGTGAACCTGTGAATTATTCTGAAAAGATTTGGCAAAAATTGTTTGGTAAAGAAGATTTATCAAACACATATTGACAGAATTACAATCCAGTGAAGATTTCTAATAAACTAGATTTGATGAAAATCAATTTCAGATTAAAGAACCTTTGTAAAACAAATTGAAATCTTAATTTCCAGCAGATTGAACAATCACAAATTTACAAATGCTCAAGAATCAAATACAATGATACAAAGTGAAATTGGATGGCACAGAATGGATTGAAAACACAAAATAGATCTTATTAAAACCAGTTTTAGAATAGAAAACCAAAACACAAATTGTGTGCAGTGAAATGATTCATTATGTAGCAAATATCCCTACATGAAACCAGTTCACAAATCCAAAATAAAGCGCTATATTCAGGAAACAGAAAGAACTATTATGAAGAAGATATGAATGACAGTGTTATTAGGAACAATTTTGAAAAAATGAAGAACCAAAACTTTAAATCTGTGCAAAAAGTATTGTAAAACCTGTGTAGTTTACATTAAGAGCATAAAGAGAACAGTCAAGAGAAGACAACACAAGCAATTATACTGGTGCACCCTTCCTCAAGAGCTACACCCAGTATTTCTTGCAACTCTAGCAAGAAAAATTCCACTAAACACACTCAATGGTACACAGTTACAATCAAGAACTGTTCTTGCACCCTGCAAAACTACAAAACACCACTGAATTTCGGAACTAACACCCTACAACCCCATACAATTAAGAAAAAATCAATGCTAAAACCTATAGCATCACTAATTATGAAATTGAATCAAAGATTATAGTTGAACAATCCAAAAATGCAAAACTTGAATCCAAACGAGTTCAAGAATTGGGTATGGAAACCCCCTGATTTTCAAATGAAGACGAATCTGCACAATGGCTTGAAGAACTCCAATGGCATAATACAATTTTCAGACTATTGGTTCTTCGAGAATGCTTCTTTAGTCTTTAAGAGATCAAGCTCTTTTGTCACTTTATAATCCATTTCAGTTTAGCTTTTTCAATTTCTTGAATCTTTGATCAATTGTAATTGGTAAAATTGTTGTTGTTGTGTTTTAATTTTTCATTTTACATATCACTCGACATTTTCAAAGTCATGTTAGTTCAATATATGTCAATAATTCAAAGTTTACCATAGATTACTAAGTGTTTGTCTAGATGATTGAGTGAGGGAAAATTATTCGACAAGTGTTGATACTTTGCCTAAGTCATTGTGTGTGCTTTTGGGTGCATTTTTTTTGGCATATTTGAGTTCTTGTACTTTCTATTAGATCATTAGTAAGCCTCTTGATATATTGATCCATTGTGTCTTGTGGTCTTGCTCCAAATTTGTTCAAATTCCATAGGTTTCTTTCTATTAAACATAAACTCTATGTTGAAATTTTGCTGGATTTGGAAACATTACTTAGAGCAATATATTGAATATTTTCTGCTGAAACTTTTTGTAGTTCTAACTCAAGATCTATAAAACAATATTTTGAAAAGGCGCATTCAAATTCGAAATACAAAAAAAAATGATAAATTGGAAATCTTGGATGCCCATGCAGAAACAAAAATCTGAAACACTACTATTTGTTCTCTGTGTTTGATTTAACAAACATTTTCTAGCCACTATTTTGATTTGATTTCAATTTTTGTAAACACCTTATGATGTTGTGTACCTGTGGTTAAAATTTCACATTGAATTTCAGACTAGAAAAATTGTAATAAGTCAAGGAAACACCACTGCCAATTGTTGATCTAGACTTTTATTTTCTGTTTTTGAATCTACTCTAGTGCCATTCTAGGTAATCAATTTGTGTGTTATACCTTCATTTTGTACCTTAATTTCTTGCTCGTATTTTCATCTAAATTTCTTGAGTTTGTCACTTTATAATCCATTTCAGTTTAGCTTCTCCAAATTGTGTTTTTCCTGCTTTACATTTCAGCCTCTTGATGAACTAGAACATTGGAAAAGAGACTTGCAGTTGAGTTAGCAACCCATTCAATGGTTTGCTCAAGTGAAGACTTGTATAAGAGTTCACAAAGAGGAGCAAGAGCTTTGAGGCTAGAAATTGAGTGACAAAACCACAAAGAAATGGAGTGAAACATTTGTGAGAAGTTATTACAAGCACTTGGAGTGCATAGAATAGGACTTACAATTTTCAGCAAGCTTTTTATTTTTGTGTTTCTTTGATTTGTAAGTTGTAAAAGCATTGGTGGATTAAAATTGAGAATTAGATAGTTAATATGTCTCAGAGGTCCTTGGTGCCAATGAGTTTTACCTTACGAACAACTAGTTAAACTTCTTTAAATCTTTGCCATTTAAATTCTTTACAACTTTACATTTTAATATTTTGGATCACTTTTTGATTAAGTATTGTGAGTCACCTTTGTTTGTGACAAAGAGTTCTCAGTACAAGAATTACTTGTGGAGTACATTGGGGCCAGGCTCTAGCTAGGAAAGTCTTGTTAGCAACAAAGATTGCTAAGTGATTTGATGAAGTCTACAATGGATCAAAGCTTGCAACGTGGATTGCTTGAAGCCATCATGCAGCTTGATGGAGTTTTGGTCTAGAACTTAGGTTAGGTGTGTGTGAGAGTGTGGTTTTGGTTTAAAACCATGAGCTGCATGAGATATCACTCAAAGGAAGCTCCAAATGTTAATTTGGCTTCACAAATTTTAAGAGGTTCTAAAATGAAGTTTTACGGTTTTGAAAAACTTAATGCAAAGAATAATTTAGTAAACTATTTTCAGAATTTAACTTACTGGATTTTCTTATAAGTCACAAAAAACTCAATCGATCGAGCTTTTGACTATATTAAAAACCAGTTTGTCTATATAAAGGGGAGCATGTGTTTTCAGTAGTAACTAAGACATTTGAGTGAATACTTTTGATTTTCTAAGAGAGAAAAACGAGCTTTTCATCTTGAGAACATTCGATAATTGATTTTCATCAAGAACAACCTCAAGAAAATTAATCTTGGAGCCTTACTTCCAGTGACCTTTTATGCAACAGTAGTTTTGATCTAGAGTTGAGTGTTCTACTCTGTTCTGAATTCAATTTGTAATCTGTTGAGTAGAACTACTACTGTATTTTGTATTACTCTTGATAATCTTTGTATTGAGAGTGTGTGGTTGCAAATTACATAGAGGTTTGTAGTTATAACTAGTTTAGTGCAGTTGGTTCTGCATTGCTTGGACAACTACTGCGGGGTGCAGTGGGTTGTTTGCTGCCGAGAGCAGTGGTTCCTTGCAGGTTGCAAGGAGTTTGCATTGGTGTAAACTGATCTTGTGATCTTGATTAGTGGAATTCTTTGTTGGTTGGCAAAGGACTGTACGTAGCCCTCAAGGAAGGGTGAACTAGTATAAATTTTGGTGTTCTTGATCTCTCTTTCTCTCTTTTTGAATGCTTATCATACTATTTTGTTGCTCGCGCAATTAAATGTTCTTTGAGTGTAATTGATTGTTCATTCTGCTAGTGATATTTTGTGATATTTGGAACAATGATCTCATCTGAATAATTGACTGAATTTGTTCTTAATAATTTTGGAGTGCTTATTGTTTTCTGGTATCACTATTTAATTGATTGAGTTTCTGAAAAACTCTTTTCCTGAATCAGTTGTTGTGTCTTGTATTGTTTATTAATCTAAATTGTTTTGCTATGTGATTGGTCTTCAGTTTACTATCAATATTGTTTATCTAATTGTTTCTGGGCAGTTTTGAAACACTTTTCTATTCAACAAATTGCTTCCGCTTTTGTATCTGATACTTTTACTAATTGACTATTTCTTGACTCATCTGATTTACTTTCTGGTTTCAGTCAATTGCTTTTACTATTTGATTGTGTGTACTGTGTTTTGTAGATTAGTTTTGTGTTTTCAGTAAACTACTTATTGTTATTTTTCAGTTCTGTGAATTATTTCAATTGATTGATTATGATATGGAATCTATTGATCTTTTGTTGTGCACTTCTTAATATCATTCTTCAGCAGGTTCAATAAAGAACTTTCATTCAACCTTGAATACTTTCCATCTTTTGTGAAAATTTTTGAAAGTTCAATTCACCGCCTTCTTGAACTCGGCCTAAACTTTGTTTTCAAGTCTTGGTACTTAAGTTGTCATAGTGACACACCCCACTTTCCTAGGAGTCCCTCCTGATGTGCTAAACTTGGTTTTTCTTAATTTGACAACCTATCTTACAAAACTTAAAGATGTCTATACATTCTCATCACCATAGTGGCAATGTGTCTAGTGAAAATGGTTCTGACTTTAGAAATTTTTTGAATGAAACTAGATCTTTAAAGATATACACTGAGGTACAATTTTCCATTGGGGAGGAGGAATTAAAGACCTTAAGAAAGAAGGATAATAAAAAAAAATCAAAAACAAGTTCTCCAAAAAAAATTCATTTAGAAGAAGAGAGGCATGAGAGGGATACTTTGAAAGTGGGAGATTATTATCAACCTGATCCTCTAATCCACCATAGGAAAGAGAGAAAAGTTAACGAAGTTAGGGTAGATTTTCCTCACTTTCATGGAAAAGATGATGTGGATGTACCTTTAGACTAGAGATGAAAGTAGAACAACTTTTTGAGTGTTACCACATAAGTGAGGAGAAAAAAGTTCCCTTAGTTACCCTAAGCTTCCAAGGCCATGCTATGCACTGATGGATTGTCTTAGTAAGAGATAGATGCTTGGATTAGGAGCCAATCATAATGTATTGGAATGATTTGAAGAGTGCTCTTAGGTATAGACACATTGCTTCATATTACCATCATGAACTACTGGACAAACTCCATAGACTCAATCAGAGAAACATGAGTGTAGAGGAGTATAGAAAAAAGATGGAATTGTATATGATGAGGGCAAGGATAAGAGAAGATGAAACTGTAATTCTGGCACATTTTATGAGTGGTTTAAGCCTTGAGATAAGAGATAAGGTAGAACTTCTTCCCTATAGAGATTTTCATGACTTGGTCCAAATTTGTATGAAGATTGAACAACAAATTTTAAGAAAGGGACCAGGAATAATTTCTTACCCTGACTCATTTCCCAAGAAGGATCTTAAGAGGGAGGGCAAGTTTGTGAAAGAAAAACCTAAAGAAAACCCTTCTAAAGCCATAGTTCAAGATAGTTTCAACAAAAGAGATAATCACATAGCATCCAACCGCACTAGTGACATAAAATGCTTTAAATGTTTGGGTTGTGGTCATGTTAATTCACAATGTCCTTCCATGAGGACTATATTAATAAAGGCCCAAGATGTTTATAGTAGTGAGGAGGAATCAATTGAAGATAGCACTAGTAAGGAATTTGAGTGTGATGAGTGAGGATGCATATGCACATCAGGAGGGATTATTGATGATAAGAAGAGCCCTCAACAATCAACCTAGCCCACAACCTGAGTCATAGAGGGAGAACATCTTTCATACACACTATAAACTTTCAGAGCGGGGG
>Ga0209489_108979_pt1 | contig 12975 bp, 7 predicted proteins | sample SiratrowhiteBW_FD_187527 | JGI IMG/M metagenome (GOLD analysis project Ga0209489, IMG submission 187527) | Root nodule microbial communities of legume samples collected from California, USA - Siratro white BW (SPAdes) (version 2) | ecosystem: Host-associated > Plants > Roots > Nodule | place: USA... | reverse complement strand
AAAAAAAAAAAAAAAAAAAAAAAAAAAAAAAAAAAAAAAAAAAAAAAAAAAATTCAAAAAAAAAAACAAATATTTTTTTTTTTTTTTTTTTCTTCCAAGTAAAAAATAGAATAGGAAAGAATAAAGAAGGAAAGTGGCTAGGCATTTATTGCCATACTTCAATTTAGAGCACCAAATAAAAAGGAATTTGGTTCTTGTAGGCAAAGAAAAGATCCACTTTTTTGGAATACTTTATTGTGTCCTTCATAAACGCGTTAATCAAAGTGCCACCGATTTTCTTACCAAACAACACGCCAACTCACTCCAATATAGGAAAAACTAAAAAAAGAAAATATGAAGATAAATAGAATATGTTCTCCTTCAACCACATAAGAGATAGAAATGAGTATGAAAAGGAGAAAAATAAAATTCACTGTTTTCTTCAATTGTTATATTTTTTTTTGCTGAATTTCCTATGATTTCACATTATGCATTCTACTAGTTCTAATATTTTTTTTTTCATTTGGAGGCTTACGAGGCAAGACAAAAAATAAAGAGTCATGAATGTGAAACTCTGGTTTAATTTTATATCCTAAGCTCTTCAGAAAAATAGGCAGTTTTTTTTTTTTTTTAATGAAATAATCACACTTTTCCCTAATATTTATTTAATGTTATTATCGTTATCTTACTCTCCCTTTACTGTCTTTTTTATGCGCAAAGGTAATATGTATCTGTTCTAGGTGACAATCTTATGTTAAGAACACCAACTTTTTTCTTCAAATATTTAATTTATAACACATCACATTTTGGATTAAACGCTTTAATATTTAATCTAAATCGACTGAGTGCTTCTTTCACTCTAAATTTTTAATGAGAATTTAATGTATTTTATAAAGTTTATTTATTGCTAAACAACGCATTAATTGTTTTTGTTTCTAAAATATCTTTCATTAATTATCTTTCATTAAAGAGTTCATAAATATTTTGAATCGAATAGCAATATTTTTTTACTCTAATTTAATTTAAGCATACAAGTACTCATGAATATGGAAGTCGTGTTCAATTACTTCTTTAAATATGATAAGGATAATTTTAGAAAAAAGTTAGTGAATAATTTATTGTTTTTAAATAATTTTTTATGTATAAATTAATTGAATTGAGTTTCATAAATAAAGTACAGCAAAATATTTTTCAAAATAATGGATACTGATATTTTTTTTCCTTATCACTGTAAAATCTAAATTTGACCAAATAGCTAAATCTCTAACCCAAGTTATTAATAATACACCCCTTTACAATTTTTGCAGCCAAAATAAAATCTTGAAGAAAAGGAAAAAAAAAAAGTTACATGGACAAACTCCTCCGGTTAAACCGGTGGCCGAGCCGAGTCAACGGCCGTCCGCGGCATAATCGGCGCGGTGGAAGACGACGACGGCGTTCCTTCAACATCGTTATTCCGCGTCCTGGGGGACCTAATGGACAGCGCCCTAGCGAAAAACGGCGCAGCTTTTGAGAAAATCCATCGGTCTGATTTCAAACCGCGGTCCAACCGCCGTGAATGTTTCCCCCTACTACTCCCTTCTCCGGTTCGGTAGCCCTGCCTCGAACTACCTTCCCTCGGTAGCACGATCAAGCTACTCGCACGATTCAACTGCCGGTTTATTACCTGCTTGCGAACCTCCAAAGGAAGTCTCAGAGTGAACCGGTCAGTATTTTCGCCCGGTTGGACGATCGAGTGCCCAGTCGAATGCGACTTCGAGAACCGGCCTCGCCGGTTCGACCGCGATCCACGCGTGCGGTTCCGGTTCAGCGTTTTTTCCAGAGAAAGAACTTCCGGTTCGGTTAAGTAACGGTCAGAGTCCGCGTTTTGCTGCTCTGGCGGCGCTTCGACTGCGTCGTTTTGGGCTTCAACGTCTGACGGTTGGGGATCGGGTACAGCAGCAACACCGTTGTTGGCTTCAGAATCCTGGGATTCTGTTGGTACGAGGTTGGCGCGGCACACAGGACACGTGGTGTGGGAGCTCAACCACTCGTCTATGCACTCGGGGTGGAAAACGTGGTCGCACTTGGGGATCAAACGCAGCGTTTCGGAGTCCTCGAACTCGCACAGACACACCGCACATTCTAAGGCTTCTTTCCCGATCTTGTGGATCTTAACCTCGGAGTATTCGAGGATGGGGAAGGTTTGGATGACGGCGGGGTCAAGGCCACGCGCGAGTCTTCTGGAGCGTGCGGCCGTGAGAGGCCTAACGCTGTTGGAAGGCGTATCGGCGCAGTGGCGAACGTAGATGGAGAAAATGGCCATGACGAAAAGCGCCGCCACTAATATGACTATGATTACGGCTAGAGAGGGGTTGAAGCGGCTTAGGTTTGGGTCGGATTCATTGGGCTGGGCCTGGGCCTGGGCCTGGGCCACCGCCGCTAGAATTGACGGCAGGAGGAGGAGGAGGAAAAGGGTTGCGTGATGGCGGTGTTTCTTCATTTTGTGAAATGAAGAGTGAGACAAAAGGTGTGTTGTTTGTGTTATTTAAAAGAGAGAGTGTTCTTGGTCGTAGTGAATGCTAGCTAGCATTGGAAGCTTCCATAGAAAGTGGAGAAAATATGGTTGCTTTAACACACAAAACAAACATTTCACTGCAAATATTAAATTTCTTCTACCAACTTATTGTAACCTCTGTTTTTCTAACAAAATATCTAAAAGAATATAAAAAGTATTTTCTTTTACAAAAAGAAAATATTTTTGCCTACAAAATCAAACAAACTCATCTTATTAAGTTATGCAAAAATAACATATAACCTACGTTCATTACAAGGAGGAATCATTATGGAAAGAAATTAATATATGTAATAAACAAAATTTTGTATGTTGATTTATGCGTATTAAGTCACTGTGTGAATAAGAACAATTTTCCAAATAAATTTCAAAAGACATAAAATCTTGGAGAAAAAAAGGAAAAAAGAGAAGCCTAAACTTCTCTGTATTTTTTATTTTTTTTAGGAATTATAGACAGAAACTGGTCATGCATTAGTTACATGACCAAAACCATGGACATTCAATAAAAATAATAATAAAATGGATTGATTTCCACACTTTTTTTGTCAGTGTAGACTTTACAAACGTTAAAAACATGTTAAAATGAAATCCAATTTTAATAACAAATGATTTTAAAGATAAATAAATTTAATTATTTCCTAGAGATTCTATAAAAATTGAAAATAATATTTTTTTTTGGTTAGAAATTATGAATTATACAGAACGCTGTTTTTGTTTTGTGTTTGAAAGTTAGTTGTGACAGAAGCTACACTAAATAATTTCTCAGAAAGATAAAAGAACTAATCATTTTTCATAAAAAAAATTACTTTTCAAAAAATAAATACTTTTCAGGAATGATATTATTATTCACTACAGAATAATATTGCTTCTTGAATAACATTATACTCGACACTTATTATAATTAAGTAATAATATAATTAAAAACTAAATAAAACAAAATAAAAAATCATTCCAATTGAAATTACGTGTATGGTGATTAAATACAAACTAACTAAATTAGCAGTGACAAAAAAATGAATGCTTCATTCAACTTATTAAAAAATATTTATTTGCAGTAACTTCATGTTTTTGCTAAAAAAATTATTTACCTGGAACAAGAATTTACAAGGAAGATTAAATTAATTTTCAATCCAAAGAAGGATTAGGGTAGTACTTAAGAGTCTCCGATTTAGCCCAATTCGCGGGGAATAAAAAAGCCCAATAAATAAATAAAAAAACATGCCTCGAAGTTTGACCAAATCTAGTAGAAGTTTTTTTAACTATTGAATCGAGTATCAATTTGCATTAATTAATATACACTATATATTTGCTATTATAATTTTTTTTTACATGGTTTCAGAATCAATAAACATATAACTTAATTATTTTTTTCCTGCCCTAACAAAAATGGATAACTCCAGTGACTCTTGAGCTTCGACAATCACGGATTTTTGTTTTGTTTTTTTTAGTGTTATTATTATCAAATAATAGTAAAACACATATCAAAAGTGCATTATAATTTATGATGGAACATATTAATATTTTTAAAATAGTGATAATTTTTTTTGTTTAAATGGGACGTTTTAAATGCAAAAGAACCTAAATTTTGACTAGTTCTTGCAGTCAATAGTTCTTGAAAGCAAAGTATGGTGAAAGTCAACGTTCTTGAAGCCATAGTCAGTAGTTAAACTATCCTTAGTCAACCTTTATTTTCAAAGAAATTTTCCTTCATTACAGGTGGGTGCCATAACTATGGTTACTTCTCCAATGAAAATTAACATATTTTTTATCAATCTTTTCTATGGAAAGGAAATTTTGTTTTTATGCTAATTTTCATTCATAATCGTATACACGTATTTATCTATAAAAAAACTCTCAGCTTAAAAAAACATTTTTTGATGGGTTCTTGTTAAAGACTTTGTCCAAAATCCTTGCTTATTTTTTTATTGGGTTTGTCTAGTTTTGAATGTTGGATAGAGGAGATAAACTCTGATGGCTATGACTTTGGTTTTTGAACTTTGAATATTTTTTTTAATAAAAAAACTCAGAAAGTTTGAATGAAAGGATGTAGGTGACGCAATTAGAGGAAGATAAAATAATTACATAACCTCTAGAAGCATTAATTAATTCAAATTAGAAATAAACAATGCATTTTTAAATGTTTTAATTAACTATATATGTTAGTGCAGTTCGATACAACCTAAAAATTAACTTTTGGAGAGAGTCAATGCTTATTTTTTAAATTAAATAAATTGTTAGATATCGTTGGTAAGATATTTTAATATATTAATTTTATTATTATTAATATTATTGTTATTATTATTAAATAAAACCCCATTAAACCTATCATTTAAGTATTATTTAATTACTTTGCATTAAATTTCATCTTTATATTTAATTACTAGCTCTTGGCACAACTCTGTCGCATGCCTCTCCTGGATTTTCATGCTTTGTTGTGTTTTTGCATTGTTTTGTACTTTCATTGAACATTGAAAATTGTATTCTTATCAGCATATTCTTGTTTTATTATACAACAATTTAATTCTTAGATGGTTGCTGTTGTAATTCTGAACCTAAAATAAGAATTAGAAATGAGTTTGAAAGGTTATAGATCCAAGTTTTTAGGTTCATTGATATTGTTTAAAAGTTACAAATGTCAATTTGAATAACCGATATTAGAAATTCCATGAATTAGAAATGTCAAAACAGAAATTAAATTCTTTAGGAAGTGTAAAAAAATTATCATATTCGTAAAGTATAAAATATAAAAGTATTCTTCTGTCTGCAGAACATATATCAACTTAACTATAATTATTAATAAAAAGTGCAATAGAGTCTAACATTTTTAGTAATAGTATTAGAAAATAAATATACTTAATCCTAAACGTTATTAAGATTATTAGTATATGTAGAAATATTAGGGTTATACAAACTCAAACCATACAAAAAAATAAAAATTCATACACAAGTTCATAAGGTATGAAGAAAAATAGTTTTTTTCTCAGGTTAGGTTCCTTTACCCGTTACATTTAGCATTCTTTCTACACATATTTTGTCATACAAAATTTCTCTGGTTTCATCTATTGAAATAGAGTAAAACATTTTTATTATTAGGTAATACCAATTCAAGATGATAACATTGTTAGATATTATTAAATAAAAAAAATTAATAACATAAAAAAGAAATTTATAAATTTATTTTCTTAAGATTTTAAATTAAATATGATATATTTTTTTATATGAATCCGACTCTTGTCTTACTTTTTTTAATTAAAATAAAATGTGTATATATTCGAACTTTTAACATGTTTTTTTTATATTAAAACTCGGTTGGAAAATAAAATTTACTATGTAGTGTGTGTCTACAATTATTTGATAAATAAAATCAATATATTTTAATATTCTCTGATGACTTATGTAAAGAGGAGGCCTTGATTGATTTCTATGATTCTTCAAGCCCAAACCATACAAATATCAGAAAATAAACTAGAAAAAGTTAAATATGTATCAAATTTGGTTGTTAAAGTCAAAGAGATATTTACTTTCACGTTTATCATTAAAGTCAATTATATCATTGTATTCCAATTAATATTTCAGCGAATATTTGTCACAAGGAAAACGTTATCTATTGATTTTGCTCATTGAATTATAGACCCGAGATAAATATAAAGAACATAATAAATGCATATTTATTTTTTTATTGTAACGCATTTTATTTTTTAAATATTGAAGTTCAATTGTGCTAATTGATAGTATTTTAATTAGGGTCATGATAAAACGATGAAAAGCCTTAATGAAAAAAGTAAAGAAGTTGTTACTATAATTATTAAAATAAATTACAGCAAAACCTTTAATAAAGAATAATTTTCGAATTTAAAATTGAGTTTTTATGTATACAAAAGCTATTAACTATGACGTGTCTTAATGAGTAGGGAAGTTCCCCACCACTACTGTCACATAATTAACTTCACCACCTGCGTCCAGGTTAATTCTTTTCAAAAATCCCTCAAACGAATAAATAGTGTAATTTATATGCTTAAATTTTTAACGTGTCTTAAAATATTTATTACTTTAAAAATAAAGGAAATATTATTTTTTTTACTATATATTTATTTATTGGTATTTTATTGAATACTTAAAATCAAATATATAGTTTACATTTTAACTCTTTTAACATTTTTTATTAAATGAAACTCATAATATTCGCCGCATTCTATATTTTTTAAAAGTGAGCATCACTTTAAAAGATAAAAAATATAAGGCGTAAAAAATAATATGCTTGGACCATAATCTAAGAAATAATAATATATTACTAGTTTGTAACAAAATTAGTCGTGTTTTTTTTCAATCTAGAAATTAATCTGATAACACGACCCTCCTCTAAAATCGTCACTACTCTCTTGGGCCCAATGGAATTCATAGTTTTAAACTGGCCGAATAATTGGGGCAAAAACTTTCGGCAACCCACCAATTAGAACCATACCCCATCAATTTCAAAATTATTAAAAATATTGATATTTTATTTCAAATTTATAAGAGTATTTTTTTAGAAATAGGTTCTAGAAATCATTTTCCAAAATATAAATTTTATATTCTAAAATATGTTTTTCTGAAATTTATTTCTTAAAAATATTTTCCAAAAAGACATTGTTTGAAAGCTATGGTTAATTATAACTATAGAGAACATTTTAGTCATTTCATCTCATTGATGCATTGCAAGTTAAAAATGAAGAGGTGCAAAAAGTTTTCGCCAATAACTCGTGACTTGACCCAAACTATTGGGCTTTGCCCAACCTATATTAAAAGAAAAGTCTTGAATATTTTAGGAGATTTCCCAATGGTTTCCTCTTACACTTAATGGAGTGTGTAAAATATAAAATTAACCCTGAACATTTACCCTTCATTATTTGAGTTGTTCATTCTTATGTAATTTGAAAAATTTTCAAATTGTCAAATTTGAAAGTATCTTTTAGAAAGAAGAGCTTATGAATTGTATAACTTAAAAAAATGATTACTGAATTCAAAACCTATTCCAGATAGCAGAAGTCTTTCTATTATAAGGATAGAATAAAAATTTTAACACTTATGAAGGTGTAGGAGGAAAGCATGGGGTGTAAAAAGTAATTTGCAATGTTTTATCAGATAAATTATAGGCTATGACCCATTTATCATGTATATTTCAATTGAAGTTGATGTTTAGTCCTGAACTTAAATTAGCTAGGAAACCCTAGTTTATCCACAAGCCAAAAAAAGAAAAGAAAAATGAAGAAAATGTTTTCAATGTCATCTTTACTATGGGACCCAAAAAATCAAAACGTGCAAGATGAAAGAAAGGACATGAATATCAAAAAGTATTATCTAGACAACTTTTATTTAGCTAGCTTCTATGCAATTTGGAATTTAGTTTAGATTCAAAGCAATAATTATGATCTTAATCATCATAATGGTCATCAGAAATTAGTAAATGTAAATGACTTTTACTCATTTTCCTTCAAATCTTATCCATAGAAGATACCTACTTTCAAAATTTGTAATTAGCAAAATATGTAAGACTACTTGTTCTTCAACTCTTCCTCAGTGTTACAGTATCAGTTGGTTAAGTAAGGATAAATGATTTTTTTAGATTTCTAAGTGCTTAAGTTATTATTCTACCCGAGTGTATATTAAAAAAATAACTTTATAAGTGGCAGTTATATCATACCACCGCTAGCAATTCATATATTCATATTCAGTGTCAACTTCTCATCACCTACAAAATCTAAAATGTTTGGCTGTAGAAAAAAAAATCTAAAGTGTTTTAGATTATAAATAAATTTAAACACATTAAGATTTGCAACATTTTGTTATAGAAGTATGATTAAAATATAACCGATTCACAATTAAACGGATATATATATATATGTATATATATATAAATTGACGCATTATTAAAATTTCTTACTCTGATAAAAAAAAATATATTTATGTTAGTGTTAATTGTTTAAATTATGGTGTCAAAACCAATCTTTTTTAAATACTTAAATAATAATTTTAAAGTAGTCAATACAAAATGTTTGTGTTAATACTATTTAAAACTATATTAATTTCAATATTCTTAAATAGGTGCAGCATATCGTTTAATGTATATTTAAATAATTCTTATTTGAAAATTAATGATACTTTGTTTAATCAGCTTTTGTTATAGTATTATCAAGAATGCTATTCAAACAAATAAAAAGAAATTACAATGAAGGACTTACCCTATTGACACTTTTAATTCTTATTTTAAATTAGGATATAATCTACTAAAATTCTTAAAATCACTTTTAAAAATTACTTCAAGTAGTAGTATGTGAACAGGCTTGGCAATTCAATCCATCTAATCCAATTACATTTAATTATTTGAGTTGGGTCATTAAATTAAGCTGAAACAGATTTACTTCTTGTCAATTCAATTAGAATAAAATTAATATTGGGTTATGAATTTTTTTCCTTAAATTTCAACTATATATATTTAAAGAAAAATCAATAAATAGTTTCATTACCTAATTATAATATTTTAGAAACAGTATTCAATCACAACTTGTGCATCATTTTGGTAACAGCTTATTTTATAAGTATTATCAATATTACTATTATAATTTTAACATTTATATGAATTTTAATTGTAGACATATTAAATAAAATATATGTATTACTATGATTGTTTTACATGACTTATTTATTATGTCTATATAAATATACTATAGAGATACTATTTAATATGTTATTTAATCTATAATAATATATAACGTGATATGGTTATATTTTTATTAAATGTAATATTTTTAATATGTTTTTGATTTATACTTTTTTCCCCCAAAATTACCTTTAAATTTAAAGTTTATTTCATATGTATTACATTTAAAAGAATTTATGTTAATTTAAAACTATTTTATATTTTTTATATGATAAAAATTGATTTATATTTTTTAGTATTAAATTATGAATGTTTTCATCATTTTATTATTGCTGTTCCATTTTTATAAATTTTATTAGAAATAATTAAGATGAAATGAAATTATAATTTTATAGTTGAATTAAAAAAAATTATTTTTTGTTTAACTGTTAATATTGCAATACTTAGTCAACTATGTAAATATAATTTTATCTTTTTTTCTATTCTAATATATATATATATATATATATATATATATATATATGTATAGTTAATAAGTTAAACAAAGATTTACTAAAAGTGATGTTACATTCTTAAGTGTATCAGGTTTATAAAATACACAAAGAATGCGGCATCTGAAACTTGACAGACATCTGGTAACAAATACTTCTTTATGTGATAATTATGAAGTTGTATTATGTGATAATTATGAATACTTTTTTAGAATAATTTAATCTGATATGACATTTACAGAGAGAGAGATGAGAAATGAAGTTTTGTTTGAAGACAAAGTTGGTGACACTTTCCTTGTATGGTATGTGGTTGAATATCTTGAGAATTGAGCACGGCATCGTTCTGATATAATGTTCTGAAACAAGCATGTCTGTTTGTGGAGGATGAATGAGACTGTGAAACTCGTGGAAAGTGTTAATTATCATCTTTCTTTGTCTTATTCTTCGCAAACCGCTTCTGAAGTGAGTGGTTTTTCATCGGAAGCCGTTGTTTTGAGGGTTTGGGGCACTGTGTGCTACTGTAGTCTGATGTATGGTCATAGTAAGAGAGACACGTGTACGACCCAGATCACTCCACATTTTGGTGCCATTCCAAACACATCATGACAAAGCCCTTTACGTCCAATCCAAATCACCTCACCCCATCTCTCTCCTCCATAAATTCAATCATACAAGTATGCATGTAATGTAACCCTCTTCCATTGGATCATTCTTCTAGGGTTTTGTTTTGGATCTTCGTTCTGTATATTATTATATGGGCAACCTTTGCTTCTGATAAACACAATGCTGTCATGTATATAATAATATGCTACACACGTGGTTGAGTTCAATGAATTAAGTACTATTTCTTTGATTATTTTATTTTTTATTTTCTTTTCATTTGTGATTTGTTCTTTTTCTTCTCACTGATTTGGTCTACTTTTGGAACACATGAAAAGTAAAACCTAGATAACAACGAGTAAGGTTGTTTTTGTGGCAACGTTGCATAGTGGAAGAGGTTAAGTTGAATGAATAATTAGGGTTTGGAAGAGTGGAGAAAGGTTCCTTTCAGGAGATCGGCAAAAAGGGCATTGAGAAGAATTTGATTGGAGGTGAATGGAACTTTCACTGTGAGAATCATGATAATTATGCAAAGGTACTTTGGATGGTGACGTAAAGAAGGGTAGGTGAGGATTGTGGGCGCTACAAGAATTTTCGCCACCTTAAAGAAATGCAATTTGATTTTGCCTCTACATTTCGGTATACATTTTTGGAACAACATTTTACCTTTTATTGTTTATTTGCTCACCTTTTAATACTCCCTTGTGCTTTTGCTACATTCAAGTTAATTTATATGCTTTTTGTTTGTCAGAAGGTGTGTTTTCACATATTTTCTTTTTATTAACAAATAATTAGATGAACTCTAATCCAATGAGTCATACTATGATACATCACAAAGTATTTATGTGTCTTCCTAATTTAAAGTGCAACTTCCAACCACTAGAAGCAATTCAGTTTTTGTGTCATCAAAAAGTTTGTCAAATGTTTTTTTTTTTGCTTATTGAATATAGAACCAACAAGCAATGAATTAATTATATTATATAAGGCTATTGGGCTATATATTAATTATATTTTATTCTGTGCATTAATATTCACACTAAGACAAAGAGAAGTGTTTAATTCTCCAATGTTTTTTTTTTTTAACAGAATTCTCCAATGCTTAACTAATCTAGGATTGGAGATGAATGTTTAAATTATGATAACAATACATTGCATGCCCTTACTTCATTTCCATGTGTTCATGAGCATTATTATTATTATTATTTTAAAATTAGTTATCTTAAAGTATTTTTTAACTCTTATAATAATAATAATAATTATTATTATTATTATTTTATTTCTTTCTTCTATATTTTTCAGTTAGTATAATTTGACAAGCTTCATATATAACAGAAGCCAACAATTTTTTTTCATATATTTCTGGAAGAAATTTTGTTTAAATATTTCATGAAATTTTAAAAAATTAAAAAGAAATTGTAGGAAATTTATTTTTTGTAAATATTTGAAAAAAAAAACTCACAAAATATGAAAATAACCTACTTAAAATGCAAATAAATTTAGATAAGAGAGAACATACTGTAAAACTTCCTATGTTTTAGCCATGAAGTTGGAGAATTGTTTTGTCGGTATAGATTATGTTTAGTGAAAATTAATTTGTTTACTGTAAACAACCTATAATGCAATTTTTGAAAGAAAAATTCATTGGTGTAAAAATTAATCTAACACTATTGATATCTCATATATTAATTAGTACAACTGTATATATATACACACACCAATTCCTACTCAGTATATATGTGCTCAAAACTTCGTGCAGTTTTCGTGCAGGTTTCTTTATATTACAGACTAATTAGGTTCAGAGTGAGTGTTAAGAAGTACTAAAATTCTATCAGGTAAGAACCAACCACAAAAAATACTTGTGAAGAGGGAGGTAATTACTTAACTTAAAAAAATCTCTGTTGATTTAATTTTATGTAGTTTTAATAAGGTGAAGTAGTCCCGGCTCTAGATAGCATAATAATACTATAATAGTCAATGACAACATAGTTTCAACTAGATCCTAAACTCTTGGAAAAAAACAAACTTGCATAATATAATTCAATTTGCCAATAACTAACTTTCTGATAATTGAAGGTTAGGACTTTTTTTGTGTGAGACTGAAGTTGTTATTATTTAATTATAAATACTTTTTTTATCCTCTCCCATGGAGACTTTCTTATTATACACGAAAGATTAGTTAATGACTTTAAACTGCTATTAGTAATAAACCCAATATAATGTCTGTTTAGGTATACACATTCAACCCTACATGTCTGTCAAGCTTTTTCTTGATATTAAGCGAAAGATTAATTAAAATGACTTAAACTGTTATTATGTACTAACCCAATAAAATATTTAGTTAAACAGGTTTAACCCTACATGTCAAGATTTTCTGCGATAACAATAGTTAATATAATTAAACTCACATGAAACATGGAGATTCTTGAGAGTGAGCTGTTCTACACTTGGATAAACTTATAAAGACAATGATTCATGAACATGCATGTTAAATTATATGTATATATAGGATGTGATTCATAAGGGACAAAGTAGACCTGGCTGCGTTTGTTTCGTCTTGGCAACAACAAAATCTAAATCCTTGAAATTAAATGTTTCCGTCTCAGTTACGTAGCCATACAGACAACTTTTTTCTCTTTATCTTTGGTGTAAAATTAAGAACTTAATCCAACCAATAATCAAATTTGGTCTTCCATATATATATATATATATATATA
>Ga0209489_108978_pt1 | contig 12981 bp, 2 predicted proteins | sample SiratrowhiteBW_FD_187527 | JGI IMG/M metagenome (GOLD analysis project Ga0209489, IMG submission 187527) | Root nodule microbial communities of legume samples collected from California, USA - Siratro white BW (SPAdes) (version 2) | ecosystem: Host-associated > Plants > Roots > Nodule | place: USA... | reverse complement strand
TATATATATTATTAGTCCTTTTATTATAAAAAAATTTGACTTGATTTTTACAACAATTATATTGATGTAGTTTCCACCTAGTACTATACTATATATTTTTTTTCACTAATATCATGAGTATTGTATACGTACATGTCTATATTAGTAATCAATGAAAATGTTCCTATTCATTTTTCTCAAAGTTATTTTTTATCTACAACATTTCATTTCTTATAAATGTATTAGAAATAAAAAGGTACGGTTTTATTGAATTTTTAAAAACCGATAATCTTAACATTATTTCTTATTGTAGGTCAAAACGTAAACCTTTTTTCACACATAGAAAGGGCAAAAAAAGATCATATTAAAACAAGAGCACATTAAGTGAAAAGTTTAAATAGTCTGCATGAGGATTTAAATTTTAACCTTGATACGATAATTGCAAAATAAAAAACAAGGATAAATCGATCGCATCATAATATATGAAATGGATCTATATGTAATTAACATTCCAACATGCATACGTATCATATATGGCTAGGGTTATTTTTCATTGCATAACGTTACACTGTTCAACATATATTAATCACATTGAAAGAGTCACTTGTGGCTCATTAATGATGTAGCTGCGGTTTAGGGCACAGTTCTGACATGGAGACACTAACAAAACAAGGATTTGCAAATTTAAGGGCCCAGGGACACAGCTGATGATGTTCAGTTCAATGTCTGAAGTTGACACTAATAGTAATGTTGTTTGGTGTTTGTTTCTGAACCCATGCAATATTTTCCAAATGTGTACCTGAATTATAGACATAGTTTGACCCAAATAACATGTAACTTACTTAATTATATTATTCTACTTGCACATCAGATGTCAAATCCTATAATAATGTTTTCATATCAGTTAATTATGAATAAATCACATTGGTTAGAAGTATACAGTGATTAATAAGTAGTTGATGACTTGATTTCTGGCTATATATTGTTAATCTACAAATACTTCTACAGTTAAATATAAATGTCTTGACATGAAAATTATTAAAAATGAAATTAGTTTATGTTCTTACTTTATTATATTTATTATTGTCTATATAAATGTATATTGTTGAGATTCTTGGTGTAATAAAGAATAATTTTATTTTCAAATTCTCTTTTTATTTGCGTGTGTGTTTCTCTTCTTTATATATTTGCTTTTATCATGGTATTGATGATTTGAACACGATTATTATTCTTAAGCCGGTATTTGTTCTGTTTATAATATATTACATTATTTTTTTAAACAACACACATCATAATAAAAGAAACTGGGATAACTATAAGTAATGGTTATTGACATGTGATTAATTTAAACCATACTTTTTAATTATAGGTATATTAATGTTGTCTTTAATACAAACTAACTATTATTAAAACATGTTAAGTTAGATCAAGTTTTTGACCTAAAATACTGAAACTCTTATTCTCTAAAAAGTCAAGAACGCACATTAATTCTAAACCACAAATTGTTAGTCAAAATCCAACTAAAATTGTTTAGATTAATTAGATATATATTTGAGAATAATAGAACTAATATAAAATTTTGCGTGTGTGTGTTTTTTTTGTTCATCTTACTCATTATTTTTTAGAATTTTTTTTTTGTTCTTGCTAATTATTGATTGTTTCACTTAATTACTTTTATCAAAAAAAGTTTAATGAAATTTTAAAAATCATTTTTAATCAATTCACCTGATTAGTTATGATTTTAGTCATTTATTGTTTTACAAATATTAATATATTTATTATTTTGTTACATATAAAAATCTATTTATAAGATATTACAATATAGTTTTGAAGAAATATATATCAGTAAACTTTGGTCAATTACTAATTAATTGAAATTTGAAGTAAATAGTTAACCTAAATATATCAGTATACTGAAAGAAATTCATAACATATAAATAAAAAACATGTGCATAAAATAAGAAGTTCGCGTATGACTTTTTTGTTCACATAATTTTCTCAGCCAATATATAATTTTGGTTTTTAAACATGCAATTAGGATTCTGTTTTTATGTGTGAGAAAAAAAAAATCCATTAAAATGAGTTTACTGGATTTTAATATTCCAAATATAGAAAAAATACTGGATTCATCTTAAAAGTAAACAAATTTATATATGAAATCAAATTGACTAAAATAGTCATAATAGTATACTTACTTTAGTTATCAAATGTTAGTTAAATGTTTCTCCTTAACCTGCCCCTGGGATTCCATGTCTGCAACAGGTACCTATCACATTGATGAAAATTTATATTCTCATATTGGATTTGAGGTTTGTTCCCAAAAAATAGATTATGTCATCCAATAATTCAAAGAAGGTTGTAATAAAGCCAAAATAAAGTTTAACACTACCCAATGACAGTTTCTGTAACTTGTCCAAAGCTAAGAATCCAAATTCAAGCCCCCTGTTTCTAATTTCACGTGTAGATAGTATAATGATATAAAGTACTATAATATTGATTTTTTATTTGTTATTTTGATGACAGAGATATTATTAGTTAAGTAAAAATGAATATTGCTTTCTTGTTCTATCATTTTGGTGCAAATCAAGGATTATTTTTAAAAAAAAGATAGAGTAAAAATTCTTTATTTTCACTTATTTGATACATTGTGTAAATAAGAAGAGGGATTTTTTCTTAAAAGAAAATTCTCTCCTATGAAAAGATATTTTCTTTCATTTTCACATATTTATGTATTTTTTATTCTCTTTCTTCCATATTTTCCCTTTTTTTGAATCTTCATTTTACTCAACTAAACAAAGAGAATATAAATTCTCATGTTTCTTGCTTTCTTCTTTTTTTTCCTCTCTTCTCTATTTTATTTTTATTTTACTTCTTTCTTCCAAACAAACCAATCGCATGGCAAAAAGTAATTCTTACTAAAATCCGTATAAAATGCTTGGCACCAAAAAAATATATATTTTAGAATATTTATATTTTAATACTTTTATTTATTATTCATTTTTCTTCCATAAAACAATAAAAAAAATTAGGAGTTAACCTGATTCTATTAACAATATTACATGGCTCATTATATCTTTGTTATTTTCTCATCATTCTTTAGTCATTAATGCTTCAAACCTAATATGATAACCTTAAGGACCAATCTTGAGAAAGCAATTTGAAAATATTCCCTTTAATCTTTGTTCTCTATAAGTCTCATTTGTTGATTGACATGTCTCTTAGTTAATATTTTGATCAACTGCTGTTTTTATGAGCTTTGATAAGTCATTTAATTACTCAACTAACTTTAGAAAGTTCGTTGAGTAACTACTCAACTAACATTTACATTACCTATGTAACTTGTTGGTGTCAATGAATGCTTGAGAATATGACTTGTTATTAGTATTTTTTATTTGTAATTGTCACGTTTGATATAAGTAATGTGTTATAATTCATAAGTATCTCCTCCCGGGTAAAAAAGAGAGTATGTTATTTGTCTAACTTTTAAGGAAAAAGGAGAGAATAAAGTTGAAGTATAAATAAATTTTAAAAATTATATTTTCTAAGTACTGTAAATATATTTAATGTCTATCCATCTGTTCCCACTATTAATGAAGCCCCTATTAATGAAGCATGCATTAAATGAATATTATACAAATATTATTTTCATTGGAACCTTCAGGGAGAAGATTTAATTAGAATAGAATGTATGGATAAGTTAAAAAATAATGTTTAAAATATGCTTTTATTTTTTAATTTCTTTATTTAATATCAATGCATTTACCTACATGCGTATGCTTTATTCGTTAAAATATAATCCAATTTATACTTATTTTAAAATTTTATAATGTGGCCATAAAATATTAAATGAAAATAAAAAACATATAAAATATAAGTGAAATATTAAAAAAAGGGAACTAATACAAAATTCCACAAAAACTTTGCGGGAGGTAGGATGATTTTATTTTAAGTTAAAAAAATATAGTTTGATTTAAATAGATAATAAATATGTCTTTTTGGAAATAATATAATAAATTTTAAAAATTCTATCATTCACTTGTTATAAAATTTCATCTTTTTAAATTATAAGTTCTTTATAATCTTTTTATATTTTTTTAACTTGCCATATATCTTTCTCTGTATTTTGAAAGTGAATAACTAGAATAAATAAATAATTAAGAACCTTCAATTAGAATAAGATAAATTGATTTTTAGATTTCTGAAATTTTTATTTGTCTAAAATTTTGAAATATCTGAGTATTTTTGGAAAAGCTTTGAAAATCATAAAATAATTTTCTTGTTAAGCACACTCTCACTAGATAATGGGAGCTAATTATCTGAGCATTTATAGATTTGAATTGGTATGTATAAGATGTTTAATTATTGGATTTATGCTAACCATCATGAAGTTGAATTTGGTGTTTTTAAGTATTGGATATTAGTTGTGTTAATGATGTGAACCACTTGCTTTATATTAGTGTTAATTTAATTGGGGTATTGAATAGTGGTAATTGTATTGATTTGATATATTTACAAGTCGGGGGGGGGGGGGAATACTTTAGAATATAATGCGATATAAATAGTGATATATTTACAAGCACAGTAATTAACATGCGAAAATACTTTAGAATATAATGTGATATAAATAGTGATAGATTTGGAAATGTTAGACCTTATGTCATATGCGTATATATTTTAAAATACCCATCCATTAGACTCCACTTTTAAATGAGTAAAAATGCAATAGTTGATACAAATTAAGTTTAATGACTTTAATTTACTTCAAAATATTACTTCTTTTAGTTCTTATATATGTTATTTGTAACATATTTAGAGGCTTAAAGTAAATTTTGAAGGCAAATAAAAGTAAAGTATGAAGATGAAATAAAACTCACTTTTATGTAATTTAATAAAACAAATCATAAAAATGTGTTAGGTGTATCGGTATTATTTCCACTAATAAGAATTAGAGACAAACTTATTTTCTATTACATTTTTTGGATTCATTTATATCTTGAAAACTATTATCTCATTCATATAAAATAATATAAACATTTTAATAATTAATGACATCATCTAAGTCGTTGATCCTATATTTATATAATTTCTACAATTTCATTCTATATTTATATAATATATTCAATTTAGTCCCTATATTATTAGAAGTTCCAATTACAACAAGCCACTCAAGTTTTAGAATAGCGTCAAATAATGTAGTTTAAGCCAATTAATAAAAGAAACAAAATTAATAATAATTTGAAAAAATGAGAAAATTAATTAAAGTTTTTAATAATATAAAAAAGTACAAAAAATATTATATATAAGGACTTAATAAAAAAATTGTAAGTAATTAACTTGTCAAATGTATAATATGCATTAAAAAAGAGTTGTTGGGTAACAACAAAATTATTGTCACATGCATGTGACCATCTTTATCACATCAACCAAAGCTCACCATCATTATAGAACAAAAACATGGTAATTCACATACAAACTCATTCTTCCTCACCACCATCAATGCACATGGAACCAACTATCCTATGTTTAGCAGGTACTATTGATTTGTATTATCTAGATTAATCATGTTATGCATGTTATGTGTATCTTCCAATGTATGTGACCGATAAAGTTACCATGAACATTCTTTTTAATGTTAAGAAATCAATAAAACAGAATAGATAATAATATAAATTATAATATTTTTATAAATATGTAAAAAGGAAGTTTTGAATTTGTTATTACAATAATATCAATGAACATTAAGAATATTTTGCTTTCTTAAAAATGCTTACAAAAAATTTAACATGATAAATATTTATAAAAGGAGGTAGGATTGGCTGAAAAACCCAGCATAAGTGTAATAATAAGTTCAACTTTTGCTCCATTATTGTAGTCTCATGCTTTCCAAGTAATAATAACACAAAAGGACAGAAAGAAAGGGACCCTTTAATTCCCTCTCTTCTTTCTTCTTATTTCCCTCATGTTTGGTGAAATGCAAAGAATCCAAAGCATGAGAACCAAAATTTTAAATGCATATTTGGATGTTCTGCATTCAGCAGTTGAAAATTAGTTCTAAAGTTGATTCAAATATTTTATATTTCAACTACCTCATGGCTTGTCCCATTTTCTATGGCTTAAGAATCATTATTCTGCAGATTATGTTATTAAAAAATATATTAAATGAAATCATATGTGATGCTTTTAATTAAATCATTGCCTGAAAAGTGGAAAGGAGTTTGAAATGAAACAATTAGAAGGTTCTTTTCATAATTGGTGAGCTTATGGTTAATGTTGTGATTCCCACTAAAAATAGCAAATCCTGCAATAAATGTCAGTAACACTTTATTTCATTATTTGTTTATAGTTATTTAAAGTGAAGTTTTTAGTAAATTTAAATATTGATAATTGATATTAAATGAGCTTAATTGTTGTTAATGGTTGGAATTGTGTGGAGAAAAAGTAGGGTTTGTTTTGTGAGTAGTGGCAGTGTCCTTTTGTGGTGAAGGGCCCCTGGGTTCTTTACCTTCCTTTTTGGGCCAGGCTACCCCCACATTTCACATTCTATTCCACTGTAGGATATAACACTCAAGCAACACTATTGAAGCCTTTTTGTTTTTGTTCTTTATTTCTTTTGCAAGATTAGTGACAAAGAAATATTATGAATTAACATTTTATATAGCTTCATAATATATTTAGAGAGAGATTTTTCTAATTTCAAAAAAATTAAATATACTGCATTTAAATTAATTTTATTTTTTGAATATTTTATTTGAATAACCAAATTTAAATTTATTAATTTTTTTCATTTCGATAAAGTATTTTAATTGTTACTATATGTAAAAATTTATTTTAATATTCCATAATCTTTAATAATTCAAAAATATTAGTCAATAATGTCTTTTAGTTCAGGTAATTTCTTAACTAAAGTTTGCAAGAATTTTTAAAGTGATGTTATTGAATGAGGTTGTTTTCAATTAATATAAATTACAATTATTTCCGTTAAATTATGATTTTTTTTTCAAGCATGTTTGTTAAATTTTTTCTTTTTTGCTAACTATTCAACTAATGACTGAAAAAACCCTAATCAACAATGAAAAATAAATAATCTCGACTTAGCAAAAACCTGTGATCAACATTAATTGAAAATAACCTCAATAAATGTCTTGTTTGGCATAAATCGGAAAACATTGGTGATATTGAGGAAAAAACTTTAACTAACATGGGTGAAAATAAACCCTAGCCTACATCAATAAAAAAAAATTATAGGAATGTCTATTAAAAAATGACCGCAATCAATTTAGTCTCAACAAATTTCTCTTAACATCACTTGAAAAAAATTATATTTAAGCAATAATGCCTCAACTTAATTGAGTTGATGAAGATAGCATGAAAAAAAAATTAATAAAAACAATTTCATATCTTTATCGGGTAAGAAAATTTTGAAATTCTCTAATTTAAAGTAATGAAAATTTTTAATACATATTTTATAAAACATTGAAATCTCGTAATTTTCAAAAAATTATTTTTTAAATAACATATTTTATCATAAAATATTTAAATTATCTGTAAAAATTTAAATATCTCTAAATTATTGAAAGTTATTTGAATAATTAAACAAACTATTTAATGGATTAGCTTGTTTAAATTTAAAATAAGTATTTTTAAAATATTCACCAATTGAAGAACTAGATAAGATTTGCTTATTAAAATAAAAAAAATATTTATTTTTAAATGAACAGACAAACACATAAAAAACATAAAAATATTTATTTTATTAAATAATTTTTTTAAATAAGTACAAAGGAAATATTTAACTAAAATTTAAATCAAATTTCCAAGCTCTAAGCAATGACTGAATTTACGTATTAAATGAAAAATTAATTTATTGATATTTTATATTTCTATATTCAATCAAAATAATCTAATAAGGGTGGGAAATTCAAGGAAGTTCCAATGTATATATACCAACATATCTATTTCAATAGTCATGTGCCAAGTTATCTACTAAGGGGTTGATTCATGAAAAGAAACAAAAACAAAAAACAAAAATAATGACTTAATTAGAAAGATTAAAACTTGAATTAATCAGGACCCACAAACAATATAACTCATTTTTTGTGTTTGTGAACTTTTTTTATCAACTTGAACTAATCTTTTATGTAAATCTCTTTCAAGTTCATTTGTATATTTCTTGAGAACAACTTTTTAATTTATTAAACTATTTTAGCTAAGATGTTAGTCTTTTAGATAATTTTTATTCTTTTTTATTGACTCTGTTTCTAAGAGTCCTCATTGAGATTCATCACTCATCCAAGTAAAATATCTGTAACTCAGAGAATCAAAAGTAAAATCTATATAACATTGTTTAAGGTCTGTCTTTACAAATTTTCTCATAAGCACTTGTACATAAAAAGACATTTTTTATAAATTAAAATTAACTCATGCAAATTTATATAATTTTTTATATAACTTTCCTAAATTCTTCTTTTTAATTTGTAAAAAACTAATTGTAATTTATAAAAAAAAATCTTTTTATATTTTCTTATTTATTTATAGCATAAGTGCTCATATAGAAATGTTTTCCAAACATATTTTTATATTGTTCTTTTTTTCTTAACCTAAACCGGCGGTCTTGGAATTCACGATGACCCCATTAGATAAGTACCACAATTTTTTGTTTCTAAATATTTAGAAATACTACCTGGCAAACAAACTCTGTTTTGTTAGAAAAGAAAGAGCTTACGAAAAAAAAAAAAACAGTAATCTCAATTTTTTAAATAAAGTTCCTATAAATTTTAAATAATGGACGGAACAACCTTCATTACTTAAACAAACGATTTTTGTATACTCAAGTATATACTTGTACCTCTCATTAAATTTTATGCGACAAAATCACTGTAATAAAATTGTAATTTTCAACTTTTATTTTTAAATAAAAAACTTATTTAATTTCATTATATTTAATTGAAAATGGCAATTACTTTTGATGAAGATTGTTGAGGCTGTTGTCTCTAAATATTAGTTTTCCTTTTATTATTTTATGGACAAAATCATGAAAGAGCTTTAAAATCTAAAGTAAATAATATTTCAATGTGATAATTGGTTTAATAAAGTTATTTTAATAATTTCTTTTGACGAAATATTGATGTAATTTGTGAAGATTTTAAGAAAATATTTTAAAAATTAATCTTTGTTTTTCTAGTTCTTAATTAGAAGAAGGGAAAAATAATTTTCTTTGTTTTTATTAAATCTAAACTTAAAAGATTTGTTTCGGTATGTATAGTAACATCAGTTAGAAGTCTATATTAAAAACAATTTAAATATGAATTATATTTTTTTTTGCTTTATGAACACCTTTTAATAATAATCAATTCAAATTAAACAATATTTTATATGTGGTGATTCACACCAGTAATCTTATTATAACCTACTTGAAGTTGAACGTATACTAATAAAACAGTAATTCATTTTTAAATAAAATCTATTAAAATAAATCTAATTATTTTTAATAAGATTTATTCAGCAATTTAACTTCATTACAACAATAATGTTAATAGTATGTACAAATATTACTAATATTAATTTATGCAATCACTACAATCAATATAGAACTTAAAAAATATATGCATAATCATTTTAGCGACAATAATAACTTTATCTATGTACCACCTTTTTAACAACACAAATATTTAGAAGTTAACTTTTTATTTTATTTTATAAAATGACGTATTTTAAATTTTCTTGAATAACATAGCATTTGATACGAAGAAGTTTGGAAAATAAGAATTATTTCTATAATAGGATTTGTATATTGTTAAAGGAGATAAGTATTATATTGTTAAAGGAGATAAGTAAGTAACAATTATATCTTAGTTGGAAATTCCTTGGTTTTGGAAAGTTATTTATTTTAGAAAGAGATTTTATGAGTTTTGGTTCACCTCTTAAGAATACATGAGGCGTATATTAGTGGTTAGATATTGGAATCTCTCTCTAGAATTTTTGTATATCTTTGTTTAGATTAAGGACTTTGTTCTAGCAACTATGAAGCTTATTAAGGTGTAGTGTTGGGTTAGAATTGACTATCTCCCTTTGAAGTATTAACAACCCCATGTTATTTTCTCTATAATAAAAGGGTTGATACGTCTCTTGCGCTAAATGATTATATTATGAAAAAAAAAAAACTCGACTTTTATGCTCATGTGCTTGTTGATGTGAATATGCTCTCTTATATGTTGTAGTAACTTTTGGTAGAGCGTTCATACTTTTGTCTTTGTGGCTAATGTGAAGTATGAACTACTTTTGTCTTTTAGTTTTTGTTTTTAAATGATTGGTTATATATTATCTGCTTGTAGGTATCGTCCTTAAATTGAAATGTTTGACTAACAACTGAAGTTTAAACAATGTTATGTTCCTAAGACCAACTTGGGGACGAGGGAGGAAAATGTGAAAATGCTGGTTAATGTTGTTAATATTATTGTTGGTAATGATTATAAGTCATGTTCTTTAGGAGGTGATGTTGTTGCTTCTAATAATGGTTTTGATCAGGAATATAGTTTAAAAGGGATGTCAAGTCTTGTTGATGATTCTCAGTAGACCTTTCCAATTTATAATGTTGAGCATACACAACATGTTTCTCTTAAGGGTGACTTAGCTCACTTATCTGGTTTGTCTCGTTCAAATTATTTTTCTAAAGTGTTTGTCCTAAATGAAAAACGTGGTATAAGATAAAAATGAAAATGTGAATATTGTAGATTCAATCTCTCATTGATTTATCCTGTTATCGTCATTTTAAGAACATATAATAATAGTTATAAACATGTTACTTTAAAAAAATTATTTATAACATGTTAGTATGTAGAGTTTGGTTTCTAAGAGGTAGGCAAAAATTTTGGAAGATTAGGCTTCTAACTCAGATGATCATGATAATATGAGCCCATCACCCTGCAAGCCTGGCAGATCACTTAAAAATGTTCCTATAGCTGCTGAAAAAACCACTAAAATAGTTTCTCATGGTTTTGGTGGATTAAGCTTGATGCACAGTAGATGTTGGTTTGGAAGTCCTGAGATTTCGTTTTAGTTTTTTATCTGCACTTAACTGTTGTTGGTTCATATCTTGTGGGACTGTAACTAGATGTAGGTTACTTATACTTTTCTTTTACGTTTTTTAAATTTAAAGATGAGTGTAAGTTGATTTGAGTAGAATATATGTTTCTTATATCAATTGGAAAGGTATGTTTAGACTTATAAAAAATCTGAAAGACTGAAAAAGAATGCTTCCAAGATTGTTAAAAAATCTACTAAAGTTAATACTATAAAAAATTGATGGAGGAGTTTGTACATCTTAATTTTTTTTTATTATTTAATTTTTGAACATAAAGAATAAACCTCTTTAAATTTTTTTTATTGACATCCCTTAATGTTATTGATATGCATTTTACATAAGTTAGTTTGATAGTTTATTTATTTTTTGTTTTCATGAGTTTTGTCTAATTTTCCACTATCTTACTTTTTCTTTCTTCTTTTTAATAAATTTACGTAATAAATACGTATATCACTCTTAATAATTTTTATTATTTTTATTAAATGTGTAAATTATGCATTAACCATTGATTAGACTTTGTAAGATTATGATAGAGGAACTTTCACACCACACTTTATGTCATTAAAAAAAATATGATATTCACAACAAAATGCATGTTGTTTAAAATAAGATATTTTCAACTTAAAAAATAAAAAACCCTAATTTTCACACGGTTGTATATTAAAAATAGAAATATAAAAAATTTATTGACGGATAAATGAGGCATTTGAAAGTAAAAGTAGTCCACATAGCTTGATACCAACTATGGCAAAAAATGACATGCAAGATAAAATAAAGTTAACAGGAAAGTCCAAACAAGAACCATGTGAAAGACATAGAAGAGAGTTTCACATTCCATTTAGAAACACACGAAATAAATGTGAGGAGAACATAAAGTCCAAGAACGGTTACTTCTTATAAATTTTAACATTATTTTAAACAAATCTTATTTTTTCTTATTAGGGTTGTGTTCTTGGAATATATGTAGGATGGTAACCCTATAACAAAATCAAAAGACATTAACGGGGTGTACCTAAAAGTTTGTAATTTACCATCTTCCAATTCCCAAAAGGATATTTTATTAATTTTCAAGTCATCAAATATATATATATATATATATATATATATATATATATATATATATATATATATATATATATATATATATATATATATATATATATATATTTTACGTTATTTATATCTACTCAACAACTAATTTTAACAAATACTTGAGCACATGTATCACAAAGAACACATACTTATTTTAAATAATTAAATTTACAATAAAATATTTGTGATATATAAATCATGCTATAATTAAAATTTATAATTAATATTTTAAATTTATGGTAAATGATTTAAATTATGGTATAAAGTTGCTTTTAAACTGGAATCAATATTTGTTGAAAGGATAAAATAGGAAAATAAAAATTAAAATATATTTAGTTTAAAGTGATTGAGAGATATTTTTTAGTAATTACAAAAGTCGTTTATGTAATGTATCTATTATTTATTTTAACTATGATAGTGATATGACATCGAAATAATGACCAACACTGATGAAAATTTTGACCATATATAAAATGTGTATTTCTCAGTCAATATAATTTATTTTATCTTTAAAATAACGTTATGAAGATTTAAACTTGAATACTAAATTAAATATACAAATTACTAACACTTACATTAATAAGAAAAGATAAATGTTTCTACTCATTAAGAAAAGAAAACAAAATACTATGAATGTGTAATAAAAACGTGATGAAATTCTAAATTTATAATTTCGAGTTTATTGTATAAAAATATATTTGATTTGCTACCCATCAACTTTGACCTAACCTCTCAGTTAATTTTGCCAACCATATTTTTCATTAACTTCTCATTGTATGAATCAAACCTCATCAATATATATATATATATATATATATATATATATATTT
>Ga0209489_108976_pt1 | contig 12985 bp, 6 predicted proteins | sample SiratrowhiteBW_FD_187527 | JGI IMG/M metagenome (GOLD analysis project Ga0209489, IMG submission 187527) | Root nodule microbial communities of legume samples collected from California, USA - Siratro white BW (SPAdes) (version 2) | ecosystem: Host-associated > Plants > Roots > Nodule | place: USA... | reverse complement strand
TTGTAACTTGCTGGGAGCAAGGGTTGTAAACTGATCTTGTGATCTGTTTTAGTGGAAATCTTTGCTAGTTTGCAAAGGACTGGACGTAGCCTTTGTGGAAGGGTGAACCAGGATAAAAATTCTGTGTTCTTGCTTTTCTCCCTATTCTTCTTGATTGCTTTTATTCACTGCTGCCATCTTTAAAATTAACTGGATTAAAATCAGTTCATACTGTTAATCAAACTCTGAACATCTGTTTGCATAATCAACTGTGATTCTGGATTGTGTGTAATATACTGGATTGTGTTTAAACATATTAAATCTGGGTTAGCACAATCTTACACTGTAAACTGATTTCTGGGTTTAATTGATTTCTGGGTTTAACTGAATTCTGGGTTTAACTCTGATATATTCCGCTGTGCTCAATTGATTGTTTACCTGACAGTTCAGAATTACACAGCTCAATCAATTGAATAAAGAATTTTCATTCTCTACTTCAAGAATAATTCAGATTTGCGAAAAGTTTTCCAAGTTCAATTCACCCCCCCTCGTGAACTCGGTCTAAACCTTATTTTTCACGGAGAAAGATATAGCCTTTAGTGGTGGTGGGTGTGACGACGGTAGAAAAAGAAAATGGGCTTCTTATAGGTGGTGGGGGTCTGAGTGGTGGTGGGGGTGGCCACGGAGGCACTTCGACGTGGTGGTGGTTGCCGCGGAAGCACTTCGATGTGGTGGTGGTGGCCGCGGAAGCAAAACCACGGAAAGAGATCAATTGAAATGTCAAAGAGAGAGAGACGTGAGAGAAGTTGCTGCAAGGGAGGGCACTGCGAGGAGGGGGAGAGAGCACTGTGAGGGAGGAAGAAGAAGAAGAAAAGGAAATGACAAAGGAGGGTGAGAGAACAGAGGGCACGCGAGGGGCGAAGAGAGGGAACCTTAAAAAAGGGGGATACAAATACGGTTGTATCCTCCTGCAAAATAATTTAAAAGTTGTTTTGCAGATACCAACGCGGTTGTTTCCAGAACCGCGTTGGTATCTCCCTGTAGTTTTCAATATAAAGTTATTTGTGGCTTACCATCGCGGTTCTCGCGTCAACCGTGCTGGTATAATTGTACTTAATTTTAAAAATGCCACCCCGTTGTTTTTAATTACGGTTCCTTCTTAACTGCGATGATATCCCACTTTGAAATGTGTTTTTTCTACTAGTGATAGGTAAGCTTAGGCTCATTCACCTAAGGGATTAGAGTTTGAGTATTATTGTAGGTTGACATTGACATTAGTTTGGAAAGAAGGTAATCATTTTTATGCATGAGAGGGAAGTTTGGTGAAATTTAACCCTAGCAATTACATGTCATATCATCTCCAATCTTTTTCCGCGTTCCAAAGGCTCATTAAAAACACGAAAAACATTTTAATTGTGTTTACACATATTTATTTTCTTGTTTATCAATTTAAGTATAAAAAATAAATTGTAGTCTAAATTAGTTATCAATTGCATTTATTGTTGTGTATTGCACAAGTCCTTTGGGAGAGAACAATATATTTACCACTTGCTACATTTATGACTAGTGCCCTTATCATTCAAAGAAAAAAAGGCTAACAACTATGAATGAAACTCAAAAGCCTGTATATGACTAAGTCACTAGTGAACCGTCTGTACTTGAAGCAAGCGTCTACTCATGTAAAATGAGTAGTGAGAAGGCAATCATTGAATAAATGGACAAATTTAACAGATTGATTACTGATCTTTAAACTATTGATGTGCAGATTGATGATGAAGATCAAAGATTGTTGTTGATATATTCTCTTCCTAAGACACATGATCATTTCAAGGAGACTTTGATGTATGGAAGAGAGACTCTCTCTCTTGAGACGTTCGAATTGCATTGAACTCAAAGGAGTTGAATGAGAAATTTAAGTTTTCCAATTCTAGGGATGACCTTGTAGTAAGGGGAGATTTTTACCAAGGATAACGAAAAAGGAGTTAGATGGAGGTTGAAGTCTAACATTTTTTATGGAAGAGTAGTGAACTTCTACAAGTGTTACCATTGCAAGAAGGAAGGTCACACAAGGAAGTATTGCACTCAAAGGCATAAGAAGGCTAATAACCTTGATAGACCGTTTGGGTTTGGTAGACGTCCTAATGGAGAATCCACATTTGGTGAAATAGAGTTGGTGGAAGACAATTGTGAATCATCAGAAATCTTGATGGTGGAAAATATTGCTGATGATCTGAATGGAACATGAATTTTGATTGTTCATTTGATATGACTCCTAACTATTTGTGGTTCCAACAATTTACAAAACTTGAAAGAGGCTCTATTCTCCTTGGAGATAACAAGTCTTTAAGATAGTTATTGTTATAACAATTAAGTTTATTTTTCATGATGGAACCAAAAGGTTGCTTGAAAAAGTTAGGTATACATATAGCTTGTAATGAAATCTGATATCCCTCTCAATATAAACTTGAAAAGAATGGATGTGTATTCAAAGGTGAAAGGAGAGTGTTGAGAGAGTTAATGGTAGTCATGAAAAGTATAAAGAAGAATGACGTGTAAGTCTTGGAAGGTGTTGTAATCTCTAGGTCAATATCTACTACTGAGATGGTAATCTTGTTGTTACTTGTAAGGTTTGTTTTGCTCTTTACCTAACTTTCTTTCGTTTCTCTGTCTGTAATTATGAGGGATTGTTTTGCTTTCATGTTATTTATGTCAAAATTATATTTTTTATTACTTTTTGTTTCTAGTTTGTTACATTATTTTATTTTATTTTTACTCTTGAAAATTTATTTATTTTTTATTTCCATGGGTTAGATGTAGTTTAAAGATTTTATTCTCTTATTGTTTTTTTTTAATAAATTCTGATTTAAGAAGTAGCGTGATGGAATTGAATAACAATAAAAAAAATAATTATATATAATTAGTTATTGTATTTTTTTCAATAATGATTTGATTTCAGAATGTTAAACTATATTTTGTTAATTTTATTTTAATTTTTTCGAAAAATTAAGAATGATATAAAAATAATTTAATATTTTATCAATACTTAAAAGTATTATATTATTCATTTATGAAAATTATTTTTTAATTTAAGATAATCAAATCAAATAATACTCAATTAAAACTTTTTACAAGTTAAAATAATAGGTTGATATTAAAAAATATATAATTGGATGAATTGGTTGATATTAAATAATGTACACCTTTTTTTTTTTTTTCAAAAATGAATGTCACGGGTGAAAATTACAACATTACTTAAGAAAATCAATAATAATTAAGGATTACTTTTTTTGACTAAAATACGATAAAATAATTATTTTTTCTAGGATATGATAATTTCACTCTTTTTTTTTTTATATAAAATATAGGATACCTTATTAATTTATTGTATTGGGACTAGTGATAATACTGCAACAACTCAAAGGTTATATATACTAGCAAATCAAATGGGTTACATATTAAATAATTGATATTTAATTTTTTTAATTAAGTTAATAAAATTAATGAATATATTAAATTATTAAGTAAAATTTTATTTCTTTATTCAACCCAATTTTAAGTGTTTTCTATTTTGTTTTCTTATTTTACTTTCATATAAAAGGTTACCGTCTGTTTAATATTTTATAAGTTTTTAAAGTATGCTAACCTGGGATGTATTTAGATATGTTTAGATGATATTTTTATATAGATTTTGAAAAAAAAAAGTTAAAATTAATTTATACATAACTTAATTTATAGAAGTTATTTTGTATAATTTCTTTAAATGTTTATTTTTAATTTATAAAAAGATTAATTTTAATTTATTCATGAATTAATTTAATTTATTCATGAATTAATTTTAATTTATTAATAAATTAATTTTAAATTATTGATAAACTTTAATTTATTCATAAATTAATTTTAATTTATAAAAATCTAATTTTACTTTATAAAATCTTATTTAAAAAATAGTCCATGAACTTTTTTTTTAATTTTTATCTAAATATAGAAAAAGAAAATCAATCTTAAAAAAAAAACGATATAGTGGTTAACTATGTCATGACTTATATTCTTTAGGATTTTCACGTTTTGAATTTGAACTTACTTTCTTCTTATTTCTTTTTACGGTTTATGTAAAAAAAATGAATCAAAAAGAAAAAATAATAACATAAAATATAATTATGAATAATAAAAATAAAAATAAAAACTTAAAAAAGTTAAAAACACTTTAAAGAACTGAATTCAAAATTTGAAATTTCATCTTATCTAAAAACTTATTTAACCACTTTTTAAATAATGCTAGATAAGCAATTAAATGGTATAAATTAATTTTATGTTTAAAAAATAGAGATTTAAACTTTTTTAAGGATAAAATTTAATCTAATAATATTGACTTTCCAAGATCTTAGTAATTGTTATTATCATTATAGTTAGTTATATCTTTTACTAAAAAGGATAGAATCGGCTGCATTTAAATACGGAACATTCCTCAGTCTCCGCACCAGTCAGTATTTCTCTCTCTTCTAAGTTTTCTGCATTCTTTAAATAACCATGACTATTTTCTCTAATTGAGATGACTCACACAACAAGGTGAACAACTTCAATAGACATAGTACAAAATGTTATAGCTGGGCAAGGTTCAAATGATCTAATGGATGTTAGAAGGAAAATCCACCACTAAGTTAAAATGAGCAGAAGTTTGAAGTTGATAAAGATTGAGACTTACATCTGAAGTCAATAATCTAACGGATGAAAGACCTCCCTGATTAAGGGACTAGCAACTAAATCCATGACCAATACAATATAAGAAGAATGAGATTTAATTGACCAGAATAGGAGATTTAATTGACCGGAATAGGGTTAAGCTATTATTATCATAGGTCAAACTTTAATCTATAAATTTGTATAAATTTTGTGAGTAATCTAATTAAGATATAACTATACAACTGAAATCAAATCAAACCGTAAGGAATGATTACCAACTTTTTATAAATAGTGAACATGAGATTATACAAAACACATCAAAAATCAGAAGAAAAATACTTAAGAAAAAACTTAAAAAAAAGAAAAAGAAAATTTGCTTCAAACTTTAAAGATAATATATATATATATATATATATATATATATATATATATATATATATATATATATATATATATATATATATATTAGCTATTTTCGTATTTTGGGAAGATATCCCTAAATCTCAACTTAAATTATTTTATTGGTTTTTTAAATTTGAATATTACTGATTTTACTTCATGATTTTGATAAACCGGTCTTTTAATTGAATTTCTAACTTTACTAAATCTTTATTTACTTTGATCCCACTTTGTGGATAAGTTAGTTTTTAATTGAATTTCTAATTATTATAGTGCACCTATATGTTTTAATTTGATTTTATGGACGAGTCTCATCATCATGTACTTTATTGGAATACATATAAGTTGAGATTTAATCCTTAGGATTTAAATGAAAAAAATTGTTATTTTAATGATTGGAAGATGATGTTAGGGTGCTCATTTATTAATTCTTTATTACGAACAAAATTTTTGATAATATTTTATTATTATTAATATAGTATATTTTTCTAAAAATTCTTCTGAAAACCAAAGAACAAGATTTTATATCTACTACTGGAATTATTTTATGTCTCAATGTATAATCATTTCCTTCCTCGAAACATATATAAATATAATTATTACTAAGTGTTATTATCATTATCTTTAATCTTTATTAGTTTTATCTTTACTAAATGCTTGCCTCTAAATAATGAACATTCTTGATTCTGAATTCGTATATGTCATTGTTTCTCTCCTCAACTTTAAGTTTTATAGAGTCATCAAAGCTTTCAAACTTGTACTTTTTTTTCTCTATTTCTGAGATCGTCTCGAGGTTTTGTTATCTCTTTTATTTTTCTTTTATATTTTTAAATATTTATTTTAGTTATCACTATAAGAAAAAGTTAAAATATCGATGAATTATTATTGACAAAATTTTATTCGTTGATAAAATATCATTACCGACAAATATTATTTACCGTTAATTATCGATAAATTTACTGCAGATTCATCGACGAATTTAACTTCGTCTGTAATTAATATTTGTTGATTTCTATAATATAATTAATATTTTCTAATTTATGGACGAATTTACCGACAAATTCAAAAAATCAAACCGTAAAGTGACATATAACCGATTTACTGATTGATTTTAAGTGTTTTGGAGAGATTTGTCTCGTGGTAATTTTGATTTTTTTTAGTGTATTAGATATCTTAATAAAGTAGAATTTAAATTTAGTTTAATATAACATTGTATTTTTAGTCATCGAACATAAGAATAAAGAAGAGTTCAATAACAAATAATTGGAAAGATCTAAATAAACTTGAATACGATAAACTTAAACATATTTTAATACCATCTTAAAAAAAATAAAATTTATACTTAAATTATCTTTATATTATTAGATTTATTTTAATGTGCCAATATCCAATTTCGTTTGGGCAAATAAAATTATTTCTTAAGATTTTTTATATATATAAAATAAAAAATAACAAAAAAATAAAAAAATAAAAAATCAGTCAGTTAATTTAAATTTGGAATTTATTGTTCATTTGTTTAAAAAATGTAGAAAATATAATTTTTATAAAACATACAAAGAAATATGGTTTAGCTTTTTATCCCATATATATATATATATTTTGACTTTATCATTTTTATTTAAATTAAAAAGTTTTGTCCCATTTTCTTTTTATAAATAAAAAAACAAAACAAAGTTTTTATAAAGAAATAGCAAAATAACCATTCTGTTTTTTATAATAATTTGAAATAATTGAGTGTTATGTTTTTAAAAATAGTTGAAAATAAATTGAATTTGAAAATAACTGGACATAATCTACTTTTATGTTTTTAAAAATAATTGGAAATAAATTGATTTTGAAAATAATTGGAAATAATCCACTTTTCTGTTTTTGAAAATAAATTGATTTGAGTTCTCCATCCTGATTAAAAAATAATAATAACTCATTGTTCTGTTTTCAAGCAATTCACTGTTCCTTTTCGAAATTAATTGAAACAAATTGATCTGAATTTACCGCTCTATTTTTGAAAATAGATGGAAATAAATTGATTTGAATCCACATTTTTGTTTTTGGGAATAATTAGTGTTAGCACCAAGGCTAAGCATGTGATTTGATGAAGTCAATAAAGACCATTGCTTGCTGAAGTTTCTGATGGATTGAATCTGGACTATGTTAGATCAATGCCTAGCACGTGAGCTGATGAAGACTGCCTCATGAAGAATCTGTTGGAACCAACCTGGACCAAAATTGTTCAAGTGAAGACTTTGTGCCAACATGAAGATAGTTGGGTGTTTAGGTCTTGGTCCTTAGTTGGGTTTGTGTGTTGAAGATTGGCTTAGTCCTTAATCATGAGTGGCATGGATCATCACTTCTGAGGAGCTAAAAAGATTCACAAAGATTTTTATTAAAACTGTTTTTAATAAAAATAACCCAAACTGTCTTTTTGCTGGAAAAGGTTTTTCAATCAATTGAATTTCTAAACAATCGATTGAATGTGACAGTTATTTCTGTTACAACTGGAATACAGTTATTTCTATTACAACTGAAATCTTTGACTGGGTCAACTAACGGTCAATTCAATCGATTGAATGGTTTGTTCAATTAATTGAACTGTGACAGCTAAGCTGTTTTTAAAACTGATTTGGGTATTTAAAAGAATGGGCACTATCATTTTCAGTTAACAAAAACTTTCGAAAAGCCTTCCTTGAGATTTCCTAAGTGAGATAGAGCGCCCCTTTTGTGCGATCATCATTTTGGCAAAGCTTTTCAAATCAAGAAACCTCCAAGAACGTGAATCTTTAAAGCATCCTTGAGTGAGGTTCTTGCTACTTTGGTTCTGGACCAAAGCTAAGTCTTCTACACCAGATCTTCATTCTTTGTAATCTGTTATATTTAGAAGTACTCTATGATCTTTTCTGATCTTGTTGTTCTGTAATCTGTTTGTTATTTTCAATTACTAGGTTAGTAATTGAGTTGGTGCAGTGGGTTTTTGCACTGGTCTCACATCTGCTGAGGGGTTCAGTAGAGGGTGAGTGCTGCGGGGAGCAGTGTTGCTTGCAGACTGCAAGTGTTGTGGTGCAGTGGGTTTCTGCATTGGTTACACACGAGCTGAGGGGTTCAGTGAGGTGTGGGTTTACTGCTGGGAGCAGTTTGTAACTTGTTGGGAGCAAGGGTTGTAAACTGATCTTGTGATCTGTTTAGTGGAAATCTTTGCTGGTTTGCAAAGGACTGGACGTAGCCCTTGAGGAAGGGTGAACCAGTATAAAAATTCTGTGTTATTGCCTTTCTCCCTACTCTTCTTGATTTCTTTTATTCAACTGCTGTTATCATTTAAATTGACTGGATTAAAAACTGATCACTGAATCTGTTTACATATAATTGAATGAACTGTGTTTCTGAATTATTTTTAATCTACTGGATTGTTCTTAATCATCTTGAGTCTGGACTAACACATTTTTATACTGAAACTATTTTCTGGGTTTATCTTTAATAATTTCCGTGTGCACAATTGATTGTTTACTGGACAGTCCAGAATTACATGAGTTGATTGATTGAATCAAGAATTTTCATTCTCTATTTCAAGAACAAATCAGATTTGCGAAAAGATTTGGAAAGTTCAATTCACCCCCCCCCCTCTTGAACTCGGTCTAAACCATATTCTACAATTAGAAATGAATTTAAGTTGACGGGAAACAAATAGATGAATCCATTCCAGCCATGTAGCATTCAATTTTAAAATTGATTGAAATATAATATAGAAACAAGCAGTCAGATGGAAGAAAAGGGGGAAAGAAATTCATTTTATATAGATCACTAGGTCTACAAAAAAAGGACCTGGGAAAAATGAAGAGAGAAAAGGATGAAAAAGAGAGGAACGAAAAAATAGAAAAAAAGGAGGGGAAGAAGAAGACTAAAGATCGATGTGAAATTCTCTCGCACGGAATTTGGGAGAAAAGAAGAATTGTAAGAAAGTCCAATTTAACTTTGCCATCACACAAGTAATGTTTGATTGTTTGGATCTTTGAATCGTTTTCACATTCTGTCATTAGATCCCATAACTTTTATTTTGAAATTACTGTCATCCATGGTTATTTTCTTATTATGGTCTCCATAAACCATGTTAAAATAATACTGTAAACAATTTTAAAAGATACATTTTCTACTCCCATGGGCAATTGAAATAATAGAACAAGAAGAAAATATTTATTTTTGGTCTAGACTCGTATTTTTGGATTATATCTAAATTTAACTCCTAAGTCGTGTGATTGTCCCATTTCTCTATCCCTTTAATGAGTCAAACAATGCCACAATTGGTGCTTCCGCAGTGCTTATTACTGTATATATAAGTGTCTATTTTATGCAAACAATACCACCGTTGGTGCTTCCATAGTGGTTATTAGTACACATATAATTGCCCATTTCATGAGTGTTGCCACCGTTGGTGTTTCCACAATGATCATTACTACACATATAAACAACCTTTTATGAGTTTGCAACACCACCGTTGGTGTCTCTGTACCAGTTATTGCTGAAATTGGGCTAAAAAAGGTCAATGATGACCATTGGATTTCCCAAGCAGATGCATAAAATGCTGGTGCAAAAGCTGAGGAAGACATGGTTGCAAACACTGCTAATGTGAACATGGGAGAAGTTGCTGGACCTAGTTCTGGACTTTCAAACTTTGAACAATTGGTGATAGGCAAACTAGACAACTTGACAATAGAACAAAGGAACCACCATGAATTCTGCACTGTCAGATTTCAACACATGGATCTGCAGATTGAGGCAGTACAAAAATAGTTGGCAGTCATGGCTGCATGAAATGACCCAAAGGAATAATATGCATGTTTTTAACTGTCATATGCATTTTAGTTCACACCTAGCCTTTTCTCTTCTATTTGATGAATCCAAAGGGGGAGAAAAGTAAAGTGTGTAGTTTGTTTGTCATGCTAGGTTTGTAGGTCATGCTTGTGTGTGCTCTGATATATTTTGTTGTTATCAGATGGTCAGTTTGGTAGTCCAGTTTGGTGGTTCAGTTTGGTGAGCTGGTATATTTTGATGTTATGTGTTATATTATATGTTTGTAATGGCAATTAACCTCTCTGTAATGGCATATGTTCAATGAAAGAAGTAAGTTTGTGTTTAAATCATAGAGCAATTTATGAAACTGTAATAGAGTGCTCTGATACCAGGAAAGTGAATCAATTTATATAATGAGTTTATCAAATGTTACTTTCACAAGTTTTTCACTGTGCAGATGAAGCTGCAAATCACTCACACACTAAGTTGTCTTCATCAAATAGGGAGAGATTGTTAAGAATCTCATAGGATTCAGTATTTGATTAAGTCAAGAAATAGGACAAAAGCAAAGCCAAGCAAGGACTTGTAGATGAAGACTTAATCATTGCCTTAGTAGGTGTGAGTGAGTGTGATTGAAGGTGAAGGTGAACGTGAACCTATGCACAACTGAGAAGAAAATCCTTGGCACAATTAAATCTACTTAAAACCAAGTAATAAAATTGAGCAAAAAGTTTTTGAGAAAAATCATTTGAAAATTCAGTTTTTAACAGAAAATAAATCGATTCCACAATTCATTTGCGCACTGCACCATAACTGTGTTAACTATTTTACAAAAACAGTTTGGCTATTTTTCTATTTTAAATACTTGGGCTTTCAAAGTGCGAATAAGAAGAATACAGAGAAGAGAACAACGTGAATATTGAGTGAGAAAAACAAAGTTGCTTGGTTTTCCAAAGATCAAAGAAGTGTTCTTGAAAGAAATTAAAATTCTTGAATCATTGTTGTGCCATTGGTGTTCTTCAAAGCTTTACACAGATTCTTCTTCACTGATAATCAGGAAGTTTCTGCAACTCAATTCTTGGACCTATGTGATTCAAGTGTTGCATTTTTTATTTGTATAATGGTAATCTTTGATTCAAATTGGATATTGGTACTGCTATAGGATTTAACATTGGTGTAATATGAATATTTGGGGCTGCAGGGTGCTAACTTAAGTATTCAGAGGTTTTTTTGATCTTGTAGGGTGCAAGAGGTGTTCTTGATTGTAATTGTGTACAATTGAGTGTTTGATAGTGAAAATTTTCTTGCTAGGGTTGTAGAAAGACTGGATGTAGCCCTTGAGAAAAGGGTGAACCATTATAATTGCACTATATGTTCTTCTCTTACTCTTCTCTCTGCATTAGATTTTGTACAGTGCCTTTATCTAAATTCTGCATTGCTGAATTCACTATGTTGTGGTTCTGTGAATCTGCTTTTGAAAACCAGTTGCAAATTGAATGATCAAATTACTTTTATAAAGATTCTTAAAACTGGAAAATATTTTGATTGAAGTGTTAATTTCAATTCTGGTTTTTTCTGATTTTATGAAACCGTTTTTATCAATTGCACAGATTCATTTTGGCTTTTCAAAGATTTTTTGTATTGTGCTTACATACAATTACAATTTTGAAATCTTTGTATATAATTTTTGCTTAACTCATATTTGAATAGAATTGTGATATATGTGTTTCTCTGCATAATTGGCAAATGATTCTTGGTCAACATATATTGATTTTCACCTTGATCTCATATCTGATTCTTGGTCAACATATATTGAGTTCTATTTTTTATTTCAACTGTGTGCTAGAATCAAAATTGGTTATGCAGTAAAACCATTCAAATTGCCTAACTGCTTGATTGTTCATTGTTTTCTCTATAAGTGTCCAATTAGTCATTTGCCTCGCTTTGATTCTTCAACTGAATTTTGTCTTATGTATTATGATTAATTGAATTGAACATTTCTTAATTCTATAACTATGTTTTGGTTTTGCCTTCCCTGTTCAAGATCAATGTGTTTGGAAAATCTAATTTTCTCAATTCCGTTAGATTTTAAATCGATTTATTCGCATTGAAATTGATTGATTTTCTGTGCTGCACCTTGAGTCACTGATCTTGGAGATTCTTGAAAACTCTCACTTTACTTAAAAAGTTTTTCTAGCTTTCTAAACTAAAATTTTTTGTAAAGTTCAATTTACCACCCTCCTCTTGAACTCAACCTAAAAGTATTTTCAACAGTGACAAAACTTATGTACCAAAGTCAAATAGTCAACATTGGAATACAGTCAATTAAACTGAGAGTAGTAATCTGTAATACCCTAGAAAATAGCTATGGAATAAAAACTAAACCAAAATTTAATTTTAGAGATAAATAAGATAATACCTATTTTTTTTAACAGAATAGTTGTTTAAGTAAATAAAAGATAATTATTTACTTTTTATTTTTATAGCAACCAGCAACTCTCTCTCCCTAAAAAGATATTATGTTTTATTCTAATAAAAACTACCAACTCTCTCTCTAAGATATTCTATCTCTCTAAGAAGATATTATATTTTTTTCTAATAAAAATCACCAATTATCTCTAAGAAGATATTTTATCTCTCTAAAAAGATATTCTGTTTTATTATAATAAAACTACCAAATCTCTCTCTCTCTCTCTCTCTCTCTCTCTTTAAAAAGATATACAGTTTCGTTCTTATGAAAACCACCACCTCTCAAACAATTTCTCTTTAAAGTTTCTACCTTCTCTCTAGATTTGTGATCTTATATGTTATCAGATTGATAGTCATAGGACACTCCTAGATTCCTAGCGTTGAGTAGATCAAGAGTGTCCGATCAGATTCTTGAACAGAGTTACGTTGTCTGTGATTTTAGGGTTTTTGAGTATCTCTACTCTCTAGAGGTAAGGAAAGCTAGTTGCATGCTTTTTTTTTATAAATGTTTGTCTCCTTTGAAATAGAAATTTATGTATAATGTTGATATTTGGTAAGGGAAGCTAGTTGCATGTATGTTTTTATAAATGTTTGTCTCCTTTGAAATAGAAATTTATTTATTTTGTGAATTTGGGTAAGGAGAGCTAGTTTGATTATTTTTCATAAACATTGTAATTAT
>Ga0209489_108972_pt1 | contig 12987 bp, 5 predicted proteins | sample SiratrowhiteBW_FD_187527 | JGI IMG/M metagenome (GOLD analysis project Ga0209489, IMG submission 187527) | Root nodule microbial communities of legume samples collected from California, USA - Siratro white BW (SPAdes) (version 2) | ecosystem: Host-associated > Plants > Roots > Nodule | place: USA... | reverse complement strand
GTATGCATGTCAATAATTTTTTTTATGCGAGCAAATAATAAAATAATGTACGAAAATATAAATTAATTAAGCAACATCTAAAAAAATATTTTGTTTTGTCTTGGTTTTTCTATATTTTTTTTTTTTTACTCTTTTATGCATGAAATTTATAGGAATTCATTTATAAATTTTTTTTGTTAGAATTTTTTTTTGAAAATGCAAATATATGAATGCATAAAATGGACGTATGAAATTTGGATACATGCAGAAGGTTTTGTTTTTTGTAAGAAAATGCATTTATGAATGCATGAAATTATTCTTTTATTTATTTTTCTCTTTTTTTTTTTAGAAGGTATGAAATTTTATTTTTGAAAATGTATGAATGAATGTCATGAGATTAATTTTTGTTATTATTATTTAATATGAACATTTAAAAGAAACTTAAAAGTGCAATGAGAATACATGAACATATGCATGATATTTTATTTGAAAATTCTTATGAAGATGCATAAATGAATGCATGATGAAAATACATGTAGGAAATATATATTTGTCATTTTTATTTAATGAATACATGATGATATGAAAATTCATATAACTTTATTTTTCATTTTTTATTTTTTAAAATGCACGAATGACTGCATAAAATTGTATTTTTTTTATTTTTTGAATTAGAATGCATGAGCGAATGCATAATAAACTTTATCTTTTTTTTTCATGTATGAATAGGAATCTATTTTTTTAATGAATGAGAATGCATAAAACTTCCATTTTTATTTCTTGTTTTTTTGTTTTGATTTTTTTTATTATTATTTTTTTATAAATGAAATTTTGAAGGAAATGTGTTTATGAATGCATGAAATTTATCTTTTATTTTTTTTTAGAAGGTATGAATTATATTTTTGAAAATGCATGAATAACTAATTTTTTTATTTGATGTCAACATTTAGAAAAAAAAAAGAAATGTATAAGTGCAGTGAGAGTGCATGAACATATGCATGAAGTTTATTTGGGAATTCTTATAAACATCTGTCTAAATGAATGCATAATGAAATGCACATTATTTATTTTTTGTTTATTGAATACAAGATGCATATATTAAATCTATTTTTTTATTGAATGAATAATAATATGAAAATAAATTCTATAATTCTTTTTTTTTGTTTGTTTGAATGAGATTTTGAAAATGCATGAATGCATGAGGCTATGAGGATGCATGGATCAATGCATTGACTATATTTGAAACAATTTTTTTTTGAATAGATGTATGTTATTTATATGAGAGTACATGAATGATACATGAAACTTTAAATAAGAATAGATTCCATGATATATGTATGGAGGTATGAAGTCGTGGTGAATGAATGAATGAATCCCATATTTTTCAGTATAATGAGAATGCATGAAAATATATTTATTTAAATAAATGGATGTATCTAAGAATACATGAAATTCTATCTTTGATTGATTTTCTTTTTGAGTATTGTATGAATGGATGCATGACCACTTTTTTCTTAGAAAAAGACAATATGTAATGATGGAGGAGCTCCTAAGTGCCTTAGCTTCTTGTGCAAGCTTCAATGGAAGTTGAGCATGATGAAACCTTGAAGCACCGAATAGAAGAAGTAGATGAAACTCCTCATGATGCGGAAGCCATGAAAATGCAAGGAAGGAAGCGAGGCAAGGAGGTTGATGGTGAAGTAGATAGTGAAAGCCTTGAAGGAGGTTGGGCCAACCTTCAAGAGAGAAAGCTTCTAGCTTCTAGGAGAAGAAACTCAATGTGAAACTTGAGGCAATGTGCTGAAAATTTGGCAGCATTTCATTACACAAATCAAGTCTACATTAGAGGTTCCTAAACCTCTTATTTATAAATAGAAGAAAGGATGAACTACTTAGCTTCCCATGCAAGCTATCTAGGTAGGGTATGGGAGAAGCTAGGTCTAGAAACCCTAGCTTATAAGACAAGCTTCTAACCCTAGCTTCTATGATAAGCTTCCCAAACCTAGCTTGCACTCCAAGGCTCTCACAAGGTGGTGACAAGTGACACAAGGAAAGAGTTCCTTATGCTACTTGGACTCCTTGATCAAGCCCAACATTATTTATGGACCTCAATGCCCAAACTTACACTACATAGCCCAAAAATACAAGGCCTAAATTTATTCTACTTGGCCCAAATACAAGGCCCAAATTATTCTAAACTATTATAAACAATTAATACAAATTAGAGGACTTCTCCTTAATACTCTATTTTCTCCACAGGGATTTCTTCATGTTTGTATTTGGGCCCGAGCAACTGATTAAAAGCCTAAATAGGATGAGATGGGCCCAATCTTCTGGAAAGCTTTTAATTCTCCCTCTGTCTCTTTGTCCTCTTTATTCTTTGATTAATGTCGCTGGGGCGTACTTCATCATTTAATGCATATGTAAAAATAAGATTAATGTTTTTTTTATATGTATAATGTTTTTTTTTTCAATCCTAGAAAGTATGTAATGCATGTTAGAAAAAAATATTTAATGTTTTTTATTTTTATTTCCCAAAATTAGTAAAATGTTTAATGTTTTTTTATTTATATTTCTCAAAATTGTTTTTTTAGAAAAAATATGCAATGCAAAAATGAGATTAATGTTTTTTTTAAAAATGAGATTGACTCTTATGTAAAAAAAATCTCTCTCGCTTTTTTTAAAGGAAAAAGTGTTGAAAGTTTACCAAGTAAACTCCCAAAAAAGAGAGGTGAGTCACAATTGGACATTCTTAAATACCAAGTCTTTCTTAGCCATAGTTGTTATTAGACCATTCTCACAAATTTTCTTTAATTTTTTTTTTTAAAAAGGGATGTATTGTATGCAAGAAAAAAAAGAGATTGATATTAATTAATTTTTTAATACTTGTGTAATGAATGACAGTGGATAATTGAGCTGCAGAAAGCCTCCCTTAGTGCCCTAATTAGGGTCTACTCTAGTGAGGGTTAAGTTCTAAGCATTTAAATGTACTAACAAAGGGTGACTTATCCTAATTTCCTATTAAAGGTCACTAGAGCTATGACCTCCTTTACCATACATCCATATCAGTCAATAATGACAGTATTTATAGACATGATAATAAAGGGAACAGACTCTAGCTGGTGTTTTCGCATACCTAGGTTAGGAAGTACATCCGTCCAGTTTTGCTACACAACTCCTCTATTTCTAGGCTTCACAGACCCGAGTATAGGGCTTCACTCAAGATATGCAATAAAGTGTGTGAAGGGAGAAAAATGCATACCCAACCCCCACTTGCAAAATAACTAGAAAATTCCCAAGTAGATATATATAGCATGTCTTCTACCCTAGGGTTCAATATTTCAACAATAAAGTATTTACATACCTAGAATATGCTCTTGCGCTCCAAATTAAAATATATAGCATGCAATATATACAAAGAAAGAGAAACGTGAGCATTCAGAAAACCACACAAATTTTACTGATTTAATTAAATTGGCCTGACTCTCAAAATGTCCCCAGTGGAGTCACCATCTATCGCAACAGGGATCACGACGGGGTGATAAAAAAGCTTCTTTTAATTTTAAAATATTTAGATTGAGAATTGGAGTCGCCACCATAGTTTATTATGGAAAACCATAGAAAAAACTGAAAAATAAAATGTTTACGAACCAGAATTCAAAATTCGGGAGTCGTTTATGTGTGGGAAAGATATTAGCTCCCCACAACGCCTGTCCTAAGACAGTAACTTTAATCAAATGAGTAGAAATAAGTGTGGTTTTACAAAATGTTATTTTTTCCAAAATAATAACAATATTAATATAAATAAAGACAAACTAATAAAACAACAAGACGAACAAATATCAATAACCAAAAATGCAAATAAAATAAATAAAAAATACTAATAAATTAAAATAAACACCAATAATAATTAAAATAAACCAAAATACTAATAAAATGATAAATAAAACAAATAAATGTTTTTTTATGTTTCTGGGCCCGATAAGGATTGCCCTTGGTCCTATGTATTTGCATAAAAGAAAATCAGGGTTCACGGAGTTTTAATTTTTGAAATTAGTTTGTTATTATGGTTGGTATTTATCTTTTTTTCTGAAAATTTTATTTTATATTAATTTTTTTAAAAGAAAGTTTTATATTTTATATTTTTAAAATTTTAGATTATTAAAATTGTTTCGCATTTTTTTCCAAAAATTAAATAATTTTACTATTTTTGAAAATGTTTTATTTTTATTATTTTTAAAGCTGTTTTGAAAATTTTTGAAAATTTATATTTTTTATATTTTTGAAAATTGTTTCACATTTTTTTTATTAAAAACAACAGTGTTTTATTATTTTTTTATTTTTCCAAAAATTGATAATTCATTAAATTTTTTAGGAAGCATTTTATATTCTCCTTGAGAATTTAAAAATGTTTTATATTTTTTAGTACTTTTTTAAAAAATCGAAGCGATAAGGGCTGAATCTTAGGGTACCGTAGTAGTTCTTAAACAAGACAATCACATGCACATATAAAGTATATGAGGTCAAGTAATCACAACATACCAGTTGAAGATCCTCAAAAAACGTGTTTCCCTTTTCTCTGAATTCAAACCTTCAAATTTTCTACCCACCACATATGCTTAGGATCTCTCTAGTATTTTTCGCGTGTCCTCTCAGAAAACGTGTGCCCCCCTTATTTTGGTATTTTTCTTTTATAAAATTTCTTCAGACCTCTCAATTGCTCTACTAGATAATTCCACCTTAATGCGCTTAATTGAGATATAAATCCCAATTAATCAAAATTATTTACAATTAAGCATAATAATCCCCATTATTACCATTATTTGCAATTAAGAAAAATAATATCTAATTAATATCATTATTTTCATTTAAGCAGAATAATTACCATCAGATTCTATCACCAATCTATTCAAATTCTATTAATTAATTCTTTTTTAAATTTTAAATTAATTTTCGTACATTAAAAAATGGGCGCTTGAAAAGGCAATTAGATTATTTAGTGGAGAAAGAAAGTGTGACGTGACAAAACTTTAATAGGAATTTTTTATTTTTTATTTTCTTTTAACACATTTTTAATGAATTATTTTAAAACACCCAACATTCATTTTCTTTACTTTTTTTTTCCTTTTTATGAATTTTATTTCAAAACTTTAGTCATAAAATAAAAATGAAATCTAAACTTTTTCTTATTTTTTTATTTATTTTAAAATGACTAAAATATGATAAAAACATTTTTTTAATTTTAATTTTCTTCATTTTTTTATTTTAAAATAACTGCAGATTATAAATCATGCAGTTCTAACTGAAGAAGACGTCATGGTTATGTACTATTTGATGGGAAACATTCAAGTAAATTGGGTTAGTGTGATCAAAGAACATATTATAAAGATAAGGAGGAAGGTTGAATACAATATTCCTTATGTTGTTCTCTTCTGTCATTTTATTGAATATTTTCAGATCGATACTGGAGAAGTAGTGGAATTGGTGAAAGCGCAAAATGAGATCAGTGCAGCAACACTGAGCAAGATAAGACTGACAAAGGTCAATGATGACCATTGGATCTGCAAAGCTGATTATGATAGTCCTGTTCATCAGGCAGCTGAAGAAGGTGAAGGTGCTGGCACAAGTGCTGCTACTGCTACTGCAAATAGAGAGGGCTATGATGCTCCCATGCCTGATCCACCCACTGGATATGGGAATTATTTTGCTGGATTTGAAGAGAGAATGATGAATCAGGTTCACACCATGCAAGATGAAGAAAGGAGTCATCACCAATATTGTGAGACCAGATTTCAGAACATTGAAGGCATTGTTGAGGATGTTCAATATACGTTAGGCTAAATGTTCTATGATCTAGAAGAATGAGCTTTTTCATGCATATCATTTTCGGTTTCTTCTTCCCATTTTGATGAACTCAAAGGGGGGGAACTAGGTCTGGTGTTGGAGTTTTTGCATTAGGTTATGCTTGTTGTTTTTGTGCTTGTCTGTCGTTTATATTTTCTTTTATTTCTGTTTTTTTTGTTGCTCCCGTTGTTGTATTGCTTGTTTAACCAGCTCTGCTCTGATGATCTCTTACTAGGTTCAGTTAGTTCATTGATGAAGTTCTACCATGTCCAACATTGTAAAATATAGTTGCGCATAATTCTGAAATGTAGCCCGGATATTTGATATGAAATGAAATTATGTATTTCTGTTGTTAATACTGAGTCTATTTCTAATACTATTTAATTTTTACATACTTTGAAGGGTTAATGGAGTATGGGGGAGCAATTACATACTTCCAGTAAAGTCTTATTTGAACTGAGTTTAGTTTATTTCAGGTTGAAGCAATGCAACTCAACACACACTTGTTTACTTTCATCAAATTGGGGGAGATTGTTAGCACTAAGAGCTGCTATATGATTTGATGAAATCTACACAAGAATGTAGTCTACATTGGATCATAGCTAGCAACGTGGATTGCATGAAGCTTCATAGAGTTTGTTGGAGTTTTGGTCTTAGACTTAGGCTGTGTGTGAGAGTTTGGTTTTGGTTTAAAATCATATGTTGCATGATTCATAATTCAATGTAAGCTCCAAAATTGACTTTGCCTAAACAAATTATTAAAAGGTTTTAAATAAGTTTAATTCAGATTTTGAAAAACTAATTCAGAAAGGATTTTAGTAAACTGTTTTCAGGATCTAAACTTGATGAATTTTTCTAAGTCATAGAAAATTCAATCGATTGAATGATTGATACAATCGATTGAAATTTTGACAGGATTAATAATCAAATTTCTTATATAAAGGGCAAACACGTGATTTCAAAATAACAAAGTCATCTTGTGCGAATACTTGTGAAATTTTCAAAGAGAGAAAACGCACAAACACCTTGAGATCTTTTAGTAATCAATTTTCATCAAGAAAACTAATCTTGGAGCATTGCTTTGGATGTGAATTCGTGAAACTTTGATCTTGATCCAGAGCTAAGTGTTCTACTCTGTTCTTATTCAATTTGTAATATGTTGAGTAGATTCACTATTGTTATTGTTCCATTATTCATAATCTCTATACTGTGAGTGTATTGTTACATATTACATAGGGTTTGTAATTGTAACTGGTTTAGGGCAGTGGGTTCTGCATTGGTTGAACAACTACTGTAGGGTGTAGTAGGCTATTTGTTGCTGTGAGCAGTGGTTGCTTGCAGGTTTCTTAACTGGTTTAATTTACATTTAGATTTTAGTTAAGTGTTTTTACTGTTTATTGTTTGACTGAGTGTATTGTATTCAGTTGATTACTTATGTGCTTCCAATAAACTAATTGGTGTTGTTTTCAGTTCTGTTAAATATTTCAATTGATTGATTATGTTCTGGAATTTACTGATCCTTTGTTGTGCACTCCTTTATATAATTTTTCAGTAGTTTTAATAAAGAAATTTCATCCATTCTTTAACACTTTTGATTGTTTGCAAAAATTTTTGAAAGTTCAATTCACCCCCATTCTTGAACTCGGCCTAAATGTTGTATTATGCAATGTGAAGAGGGTTTCTTGCAGGGTGCAAGTGTATTGTGTTGAATTTTGATTGAACTTTGAGTTCTTGAGTGAATTTCTTTACTTGTTGGCAAAGAGACTGGATGTAGCTCTTGAGGAAGAGTGAACTAATATAATTCTTGGTGTTCTTGCTCTCTCTTGACCCTATCTTGATTCTCATGTGATTCTATGTAGTTTTCTCAAATCTGCAAAAAATTCAATTAATTAATTTCAGCTTTCATGTGATTGATTTTCTATGAACTGGATGATTGACCATTGTACTCTACATAATTCTGACATTCTATTTTCTGCATTTGGCATATTGTGTCTTCTTGTGTGAATCGTATTGTAGTTCTGTTGTTCTACAGATCTAGTTTGTATCATTTTTCCCAACTTTGAGAAATCCAATTAATTATTTTTTACATCCAATTAATTGTTCTTGTTGTTGTAGTGATTCTATAAGGTTCTGCACTGATTGAGCGTGTTCTATAATTGACTAGCTTTCTGCCACTGTTATTCTATATACTGCTTTCAATCAATTGCGTTTGCTATTCAATTGATTGTTGTTTCAAGTTTTGTTTTCTTTCCATGTATTTCAGTCAATTGCTTTTCTGTTTCAATCGATTGATTTTGTGGTAGGGTAACTTTCTAGTATTTTCAATTTATTGTTTCTAGTTTTCAATTAATTGATTCCTTATTGTGTTATTTTGTGTGCATATTTGCAATTAATTGTTTTTTCTGATTCAATTGATTCTTTTTATGTTGCGCTTTCAAAATTCACATAATTGATTGTTTTAATAAAGAACTTTCATTCGTTCCATTAATTCTTTTCATATTTTGAAAAAATCTTTGAAAGTTCAATTCACCCCCTCTCTTGAACTCAACAATGAGTTTAGTTCCTCAAAGTCATGAGAACGTTAAACATAGAAAATAAATAATAGAAGAAAAGGATTAACCAAGAAACTCTAAAGTTGTCATATAAGATAGATCTTATCTCTTCTCTAGCTGAAGATATCTAACCCAAATGTAGACAACTTTCAAATAAGTTTTTTGGACACCCGACCTAACTTCAGTGGCGTCGTTGGTTCATTGTAGAGGCCATTGGCCCAACTAGAGCCTAACACAACTTATACGACACCGGGCAAAATTTGACATTCTTGCTCTCAGCTTTTGCATGGTTGGGCTTAGCTTTTCTAGCATCAAGCTCAACTGCCCTACTTCAACTTTCTTTTCTCTATCCTCCTTCAAGGGATCCAATCCTATTCCTCTAAATTCAGTACTTCACATTCACTTTTTAGGTAAAATAAGAGGAATTATTGTAACTTTCCATTCTCATATTTCAGTAATCAATTATTAATAAAAATCTAATAAAACAAGAAAATAAGCAAGTTCCAAGCTTAGAAAGAGTATATTTCATTATAAAAATTGGCTCAAAAATATGCTAAAAATAAATGGCATCACTGTTCTTTTGCTTTGAGTTCTTATCTTGAAAAGCTTTCTCAAGTGGTGGCTCTCCATGCACTTATCCTTAGAGTTCTTCCTCTAAGGTGGGGTGTTTTTCCCTTTCTCCTCTCTTTAATCCATTTCTGTTTTCATTTCTACTTGTTTTCTGACTTGTATTCTTACATTGGTGAATGTATATGTCCTCCATGGTTCTCCTTGTTGCACCTGATCCTTCTCTAATTGTGTGGGTTTTATTCTTTATCTCCATTTTATTTATCAAGATCCTACAAGCCCTACAATCCATATCATAAGGAAATATGTATTTAATCTCAATCATATCCTAGAATTTAATTTAATTCATGTAATAGAAAATTTATCCTTTAAAGTGGTTGGTTAACAATTTAGATTCTTAAATAAAACAATTTAATTTCAAGAATATAAACATGACCTAAGTGTTGTGGGATCTCATATATGATGATTACACTTGGGAGACAGAAGAGAATACAAAGGAATCATACCCTAGCTTTTTTCTTGGTAAGATAATTTTTGACGAAGAAAATTTTTGTTCTTGGTGAAAATTGTAAAACCCTCTCACCACCCTTCATTCTTCTCTATCTCTCCTTCATAACAATTTCGTCTCTCTTTAAATCCCCTTTTAACTTCTTTCTAGAGATTTTTTATTTTCTTTCTTTCCTTTTGGCTTTGTCATCAATGTTAGTGGGGTTAGTAGAGAAAAGTGGTCTTTTCTCAACTTGGTTAAGTTCATATTGAATTTTTATTATGTTTGGATACTTTGCTCTAGGTCTCTAAATTTTGAGTGATTTTCTTATTGTTAGCACCAAGGCTAAGCATGTGATTTGATGAAGTCAATATTGTGAGCACCAAGGCTTAGCATGTGAAGCTGATGAAGACCGCCTCATGAAGAATCTGTTGGAACCAACCTGGACCAGAATTATTCAAGTGAAGACTTTGTGCCAACATGAAGATAGTTGGGTGATTAGGTCTTGGTCCTTAGCTGGGTTTGTGTGTTGGTGATTGGCTTAGTCCTTAATCATGAGTAGCATGATTCATCACTTCTGAGCTGCTAAAATGATTCACAAAGATTTTTATTAAAACTGTTTTTAATAAAAATAACCCAAAATGTTTTTTCTGGAAAAAGGTTTTTCAATCGATTGAATTTTCAAAACAATCAATTGAATGTGATAGTTATTTTTGTTACAACTGAAATACAGTTATGGCTGTTACAACTCAAAACTTTGACTGGGTCAAACTAATGTTCAAATTCAATCGATTGAATGGTTTGTTCAATTAATTGAATTGTGACAGTTAAGCTGTTTTTAAAACTGATTTTGGGTATTTAAAGGAATGAGAATCATCACTTTCAGATTTATCAAAACAAATACTTTCGAAAAGCATTCCTTGAGATTTTCTAAGAGAGATATTGCCCCTTTTGTGCGATCATCATTTTGACAAGGCTTTTCAAATCAAGAAACCTCCAAGAACGTGAATCTTTGAAGCATCCTTTGAGTAAGTTTCTTGCTACTTTGGTTCTGGACCAAAGCTAAGTCTTCTACACCTGATCTTCATTCTGTGTAATCTGTTTCGTGTAGAAGTACTCTATAATCTTTCCTGATCCTGTTAATCTGTAATCTGTTTGCTGTTTTCAATTACTGGGTTTGTAATTGAGTTGGTGCAGTGGGTTCTGCACTGGTCTCACATCTGTTGAGGGGTTCAGTAGAGGGTAAGTACTGCTGGGAGCAGTGTTGCTTGTGGACTGCAAGTGTTGTGGTGCAGTGGGTTTTTGCACTAGTTACACACTAGCTGAGGGGTTCAGTGAGGTGCGGGTTTACTGTTGGGAGCAGTTTGTAACTTTCCTGGAGCAAGGGTTGTAAACTGATCTTGTGATCTGTTTTAGTGGAAATCTTTGCTAGTTTGCAAAGGACTGGACATAGCCCTTGAGGAAGGGTGAACTAGGATAAAAATTCTGTGTTCTTGCTTTTCTCCCTACTCTTCTTGATTGATTTTATTCACTGCTGTCATCTTTAAAATTGACTGGATTAAAATTTGTTCATATTGTTGATCATACTCTGAACATCTGTTTTCATAATCAACTGTGATTCTGGATTGTGTTTAATTTACTGGATTGTGTTTAAACATCTTAATTCTGGGTTAAAACATTTTTACACTGTAAATTGTTTTCTGGGTTTAACTGATTTTTGGGTTTATTTCTGATTTCTTCCGCTGTGCACAATCGATTGTTTACCTGACAGTTCAGAATTACATAGTCAATCGATTGAATAAAGAATTTTCATTCTCTACTTCAAGAACAAATCAGATTTAAGAAAAGTTTTTGAAAGTTTAATTCACCCCCCTCTTGAACTCGGTCTAAACCTTATTTTACACTTGTTGGAACTGAAAATTACTTGAGAGCAAGGAGTTACATGTAAGGGAAGTTATTTTTAAAGATCTTTTGGTGATGGATTTGAAATAGGATTTGATTTAGTTGGTAGTTTGATAGAATAATTATGTTGTAGCTTGAGATATTGATTTTGAAGTAAGTTAGAATATTGTGCATCTTGAATTGAAATTTTCTCTCTTAGTTGGCTTTGAAAGTAATTGTATTTTTTGATTGCAGTTTAGGATAACAAATGATAATGTTTTCTAATAAGAATGGTATTTTAAGTTTAAGTTAGGTATAATTTAGAGTTTTAGTAAATATATGTTTAATTTGGAGTATTATTAACTTGGTATTCTTGTTGAGATGTTGATATAGTGATTAGATTATACATGTTAAGGTGTAAAGTTTATTAAGCTAAATTTTGAATATGGTTTAGATGAGTAAAGTTAACTTCTTATAGTATTCCATAAATTAGCTTATGAGTTTAATGTGATTGGAAATTATATTAAGCTTGAATGATCAAGTTCGAATTGAAATGAGTAAAGGATAATATTTGAGCAAATTATAGTTCTACTGATAATTTTGAATTTGTTTGAAAACATTGTATTTGTTAAACTAATCTTAGCTAAAACTTTAGAAACAAATTTTGTCTTGTTGTATGAACTTGATTTTTTGATATTTTTGTTCAAGCAAACGATTTTTACTTTAGCAAAAATAGAGCAAAAAATCAACTTTTACTCTCAATCCTATTTTTGTTTAAACAAACAAGTTTTCACTCAATCAAAAATAGAGTTGAAACTTGATCTTTATTCTTGACTCTGTTTTCATTGAAACGAAATATTTTTTGCTCAAGTAAAAGAATTTGCACTGAAGCTAAAAAAAATCATTTTTTATTCTTTAATTGATTAAATATGAAAGTTAAATATAAATGTAAATAAAATATGAAATTCTGTATTAAATTACTTTGTGGTTTCGTTTAAATGTATGAATTTGGTCTCACAAATCTTTTGGATGATTTATGAACCTTTTTTTAATTAAGTAAAATACTATTGCAATAGTTATTTTTAGCTTCACTAATAGTCTAAATAATGTAGTCTAAAACATCAGGTGGTGAGAAGCTGAAGGAAATGTTTTTTTATCATTAGAACACCAATTGTGAATTTGAATATGGATATAATATAAACATACCTTGATCCATGTACTTAATTTTTGTGTGTACTTGCGATTCTTAAATGAGCCAGGTGTAAACTCTGGTAATGAATTCTTATTACGAGTCGTCTAGAAAATGTATAAAAATATTCCTTGGTAATTTTTTTAAATGTATAAATCCATGTGTAATTTATATGATTGTCATGTGTATATATGATAGAATTAAATTTGTTTATGGAATGTTAATTAAAATTTTCCCTCTTATATATATTTGTCTTATGTTAAAAAGTTAGTTTAATAATTTACCTTTATATATGTTGTGTATGTTGTTTGCGTATTAATATCATGTTATTATACAACATAAATCAACATAAATTCTAGAGTCATATATGGAAGGTAGACACATGTTATTATGTTGTGTATGTTGTTTGTATATTAATATGTTATTATTGTATTACATACACTACAAAAAAAAAAAAACGTCAAATACCGACAAAATTTTATTTATTA
>Ga0209489_108971_pt1 | contig 12987 bp, 3 predicted proteins | sample SiratrowhiteBW_FD_187527 | JGI IMG/M metagenome (GOLD analysis project Ga0209489, IMG submission 187527) | Root nodule microbial communities of legume samples collected from California, USA - Siratro white BW (SPAdes) (version 2) | ecosystem: Host-associated > Plants > Roots > Nodule | place: USA... | reverse complement strand
TTGACAAAGTGCTAGCATAGCATAAAGACCCAAACACCTTTAATTGATTAAAATCTTGTGGAGTTTTGTAAAGCATTTCATGAGGAGAAAAATCATTTAAAACTGGTGTGGGAAGCATGTTTATAACATGTGCAGCATGTATCACAGAATATGACCAATAAATTTTGGGTAAATGAGATTGTATCATGAGAGCTCTTGCTACATTTAATAAATGACCATGTTTTCTTTCAACTATACTATTTTGTTATGGAGTATTGACACATGAAGTTTGATGTATTATTCCTTTATTGCTAAAAAAATTAGTCATGAAAAATTCAGTTCCATTATCACTTCTTATTACTATTATTCCTGTCTCAAATTGTGTTTGAATAAAAACAACAAAATCTTCCAAAATCTTAACAACTTCAGATTTTTGTTTTAAAGGAAAAACTCATGTGTACCTTGAATAATCATCAACTATGCTCAAAAAATATTTATGACCATGAATTGATGTAAATGAGTATGGTCCCCACACATCAACATAATCAAATCAAAACATTTTTTAGATTTAGATGAACTAAGAGGAAATGGGAGTTTTTTTGCTTTGCAAAATGACAAATATCACAAATGAAAGATTTATTATATTTAACAAAAGGAAATTTATTTTTGATAACATCTAAAGATTTGTTTGAAACATGCCCTAACCGAAAATGCCAAAGGGTTTCGAGATCACTAGCAGTGAAATTAACAATATTGGTGATATGTGGAGATTTGACAGGTTTGATTTGAAGGCTTTGATAAGAAGGGACCCTGAGTATATAAAGTCTACCTTGCATCTCAGCTGATCCAATCATTTTCAAGGAGGTTTTGTCCTTAATATGACAACCATTAGAATAAAAAACAATCACACAAGACAAATTATCAATTAACTTTGCTACTGAAAGAAGGTTAAAAGTGAAGTTAGGAATATATAAAACATTATCTAAGACATGATCTTGATTGATAAAAACACTTCCAGAATAATTTGCAAAGACTTGATTTCCATTTGGTAATTTGACAGAGATAGGATTAATTTGATGATATGAAGTGAAATGACTCAAGGATGAACAAATATGATCAGTAGCACCACTATCAATAATCCAAGAACTAAAGGAAGGGAGAAATTTATTACCAATGTGTGTTGTTGTGTTGGAAAGAATATCAGATATTTGATTAGAGACATTGTCACTAGATTTAGACTGTTGTAGAAGGGTTAACAATGTTTGATACTGCTCTGGAGTAAAACCAATATACTGAGAATGTACCTCTGACCTTGAACCTTCGTGATTCTGCTTATTATTATTAAACTTGAACTGAAGTGGAAAACCATGCCTTCTATAGCACGTATCAATCACATGTCCTGTCTTTCCACAATGACTGCAAATATTAGAAGTATATCGTCTTCCAAAACTACTTCTGTTAGTATCATTCATTGTTTTTGACTGATCACCAAAAATTTGTCTCTCTTGGTGTGTACCAATAGAACAAACCATATGTTGCTGAGAACTAACATGATAAGGTGAAAAATATTGTGATGGATCAATAATTTTGGCCATGATAAATGTAACAACCAGAGCTCTCAAATTAGAGCTCTGATACCATATTATGAAAATAAAGAAAAGAACAAAGATGAACAAAAGACATGAGAATGAATATATGCTCTCTGTTTTTTCTGTATATTTCATTCAAAATAAAGAACTGAATATATACAAGTACTATACCCATTCTAGGTATAGCTAAATAAAGAAAACAAAATAAAATTATTACAATCTGATAACGTCATAAAAACAAATAAATAGAATTGATGATAATTTGATTCTAGTATAAAGACAAAATCAAATAATTAGTTTCCTTCTAGAAGCTATCCATATCCTCTTAAATGTTTAGTTTTTGTTTTTATTTTATATATTTTTAATAAACTAGTAGATAAATAATAAATTTTTCTTATGTCAATTTTTTAATCCTGTGAACATTGTAGTTATGTAAACTTTTAATCCTAATTCAGATAAATCAAGGTCAAAATCCTGTAAGCCGGGTGAAATTGGAAATTCTTTCCATAGTAATCTTAGATCACATTTAAAAATAATGAAATCAGTATATTTAGCATATGTTAATAAAAGAAAGTTAATTTTATATTTAATATAATATAGAGTTTCTTCCTCTCAACCGTGTTTTTTTGTTTTTTCCTTCACAAACTTTGAATATCAGAACTTGAAGAAATTGATTCCAATAATACCAGAATCAAGTTGGTATTTTTAGTTTCATTTGATAAATTCATGTAAAAAGTAAATATTCATTTCACGAGCATTTATTTCATTTAGTAAATACAACATGAGTTATCTTGTAAATAATGTAATAATAAAATTATTTACTAAAATTAAATACTTGATGAAAATTAATTACAAATATTTATTATCACATAAATACATTGAAATAATATTTTACTAATATTATATTGGTTAAAATCTGGTATTATACCATCTTTCAAAAATTACAAAATTCATATATTTATATGCATCGGTACAAAATAATCGTGAACTATCGTGGTAAAATTTTTGAGGTATAAATTTCGAATTTGTATCTATATATTTATATAAATAATATAATTATACTATGGCACCAGACAAACAACAAAAGATAGGATATTATTCGAATTTTAAAAGATGATAGTATAATAAAATAGTTTTATTTAATTTTGTCCTAACAACAAAAATATGACATTTATATTCAAATATAGTAACAAACGAATTAATGTAAACGGAGGACAATATTATATTCAACAAATAATAGACACCTTTTAAAATATTTATATTGAAAATGTTTCACTATGAATTAACATCTAATAATATCATACATTAACAAATGAATTAATGTAAACAAAGAACAATATCTATTCGACAAATGATAGACACCTTCTAAAACATTCATATTGAATATATTTCATTATAAATTTTAATAATGTCTAACATAGGTATTTATCCACGTACAAAATTAACTACTATTAATGATCACTTATACTTTAAAAAATTATTTTGTTTTGTAATTGAAATATGTATAAGTAATGTTTATTTAATTTTATAAATGTTGAGTGCGTGTTAATTCAATTATTATTGATCTAATTTTTCATCTAGATAAATTGATGCATTGCTCTCTCTCTTTAAATATAAGTAGGAAAATATTATGTTTAATATAATTACATATATATAAATTTCATCCTATTAATTCATCAAATAATATTACTTAAAAAAATAATCTTATTTATAAATTTAAAAATTATGATCAATAATTAAGATTAATTTAAAAAATTTAGTTTAATAACATAAATAATAATGTTAAATAAAATAATAATTTTTTTTGTAAAGTTACATAATTACAATTTGATCACAGTAATTTGCATACAATAGAGTACAATAATCTAGAAAGGAATAGTTGTATCACGCTCTTTTCTTTCTTAAAGAAGACGGGATGAATTATGTTTGCTTTTAATGAAAGACATTGATATGTGGATGGATAAATAGGCAAAAGAAGGTTGAAAGCGTATTTGCTTATAAGCAGAGATTAACGAAGAAAGACAGCTTTCAATGATGAATTTAACCTTGAGTTTGTCGTCAATCACAAAAGTTCTACTATAATTTATTATATAATATGTTAATTATATATATATATATATATATATATATATATATATATATATATATATATTAATATATTAATATATTAATATATTATATAATATAATAATAAATAATATTTTTAAAAAAATAAAAACAAATAAATATTATAAATTTTTATAATAAAAATATTATATAATACTATTAATAAAATAAATAATAATAATTGATAATAATTTAAATATACATATAATTTGATAAAAATAAATATTATTATTTAAAATAAAAATAAATTATGTAATGATATTTTTATTATTATAAAATAATAATATTATAAAATAATAATACTATTTAAATTTAATATAGAAATTATTTAAAAAATTCAAATCTTATAATTTTATATTTTAAAAAACTAATTAATCTTATCTAATAAATTAATAATATTTTATAATAAACTAAATTTTACTTCAAAGATAATTACGTAACTTTTTTTTGAAAGATATTACCATTTACATTAATAAATTAATTATAGTTTATTTTTAATTATTTTTAATCACAAAGATAAATTTATAATTTTACAATTTTATATATTAAAAAATATTAAAATATTTATTATATCTATCACATGACTAACAAATTTTTACAAACTTTTCACTCAAATCTCACCATTTTTCTCTCAATCCAAACAATTTTTAAAGAATTTTGTTTCATTTTAATTCTAATCTTTTAAATATTGTTTGATATTTATTTAAGTGATCTTTCTAGATGTATGTGTTTTGTATATACATATTATATGCAGAAATAGTTAATTGTGGGTTTGAGTGTTTATTATTTTAATTAAACTATATGATAATACATATATGCACAAAATGATATATAGGAAGTGCTTGGATATCACATATCTAAGATGACATGTGAATCATAGTTATTTGTAGGTATTAAGCAAATATTTATGTTATAATAAAGATTTTCTAACTTTATTGAACCAATATTGAAGTTTAAATTCAATCAAATTTAAATTGATTGGAAAAATTCAATTCAATTATATGGTTAAAATGAATTTAGATTCAATTTGGTTCATGAGCAACCCTAATTCTATCTTGTCCACTTCTATTTTTTCTTATTCCTTCTCTCTCTCATGACTACACACCACATGTCTTTCCTCTCTAATTTCATGTCTTGATAGAGAGAAAAGTACATTACTATCCCATCCTCCCATTTTCTTTCTAATTAGCCGAAATAAACTAGGTAATTCTATTACAATTTACACCCTTCTATCCACAACAATAATGAACAAATTGAGTATAGAAGCAATGGAGCTTATACTAAAGGAATGAAGACGAAAGTAATGAAGGTGTTGCCTAGAAAAAAAAAAGGAAAAGTAATGTGGAAAAGATTTTGATGAAAATGATGTGTAATAATACTATATTCTTTATATTAATTCAAGTATTGCAAATAATATGGTAACAATTTGAGCCACTTATGTCCCCATAGAACTAATTAGTCTTACGTTTTACTAAAAATAATCATAGTTATATTTTTTTTAACAGCCAAAAATAAATATAATAGAATAGAGAGTACTTGAGGAGTACTCTAACCCTTATACAATCTGTCCCTAATCGAAAATCTCACTGACCGATCTGAATCGCTGACCTAAAACAAAGTATATAATCCAACTAAATCAGCTATGAACAATATACCAAAGTTGCTCCACTTAAGAAGACATATACAAAAGTCTCACTCTCATACACTAAAAAAACATGATAATCACTACGAAGAAGATATACTAATACATAACAACACCAATTAGTGTTACAATGACACCAATCCTACATCTCTTATCATTTATCCCAACTGGTAGTTATATAACCATTACTCTTCTAATTTGCAAGAATACTTTACTTTGAGTAACTATCTAACCAATCCTTAAAAAATTGAAGACTTAATTGATTAATTCCTCACTAATTTTTTCATGCAAACAAGTCCTTAAATTTTTTTATCATGCTTATATGTTTTTTTTCTTAAGATTCTTAATAGAGATTTCCATTAAGACTAACACGTTTCTCCATCCTATATGAGTCCTAAGTTTAAGGTTTGAATTCATCAATTTACATATATAAGTCCTTCTAGTGCACACAAAAATATAGTTCATTATTACTTATTATTCAATCATTCATACAATCAAAGAAATAACAGGTAAAAACTTAACCAAACCTAAATCATCCACATAAACAATAATTTCATTCCGTAAAACCTTCCATACTGTCAAAGATTAAGATAATAAATAAATTAACAATATCGATCAAATAAAACCTAAATCTATATAATTTCGCATCAAGCTATGTAGTCAATAATCTGCCATCCTACCAACACAAGTTCAAATGATTCCTAACTCTTCTAAATCACTACTATTACCACTCACCACGTTATATTCACAACTAAATTTTCTAAAATACAAGCTCAATTCCACAAACTAAAACAAATTGCTCTAAAAAAAGAAAAATCAAAGCATTTTTCCCTTTCTTATTTTTTTCTCTCTTTTACAAAATATAAAATCTTCTTTCTTTGGAGAATATTTCACTGTAGGTCATGTTTCCAATTTCAACAACTTCAAAAGAAAAGAAAAAAAATTTATAAATATCACCACGAAAATTAATGGAAGGACATAATACATTATAACAAAAATTAAAACCTCTCAATTTTTTATTAGATATTGACTAATAACTTAAATAACGATTACTCTAGTAAACAATTGAATACAATACAGTCACCGAGATGTGAGTGACCAATCTTTAGGGAGAAAAGCAAACCATTATTTCGACTTAGTTGTCGCTGATTAAATGTCCGTTTAAATTAAAGCCAACTAACTTAACTTGGAACAAATATTTGTTTTATAAATTGAGTTGGTAAGATAAACATTGATTTATACTTGATAAAAACTTGATTTAAAACAAGATATAAGTACTTCTAACAATAATCAAAAGTTGCCAAAATCACGTTTCTTTTGGAAACTAACACTCAAACCATTCGTGCTTTAAATCTGCGTTCCAATTCATCTTACCGATGCTGAATGAAATGTCAACATCAAATCATTTTGATTTTCTAGGCATATATATAGAGAGAGAGAGAGAGGCATAATTTAGAAGGAGAGCAAGAATCAAATATAAACGGTCAATGATGGTAATTAATGCAATGAATCACAAGAAGAGGCAAATCCCAAGAAATAGAATAGGGCCAAACAAGACCCAAGAAAGGCTACAAAGGAATCAAAAAGGGGTAGGCGAAAAAATCTTCTAGCAAGGAATTTGTCGCGTGAACCATCTCAGAACTTTCACTGGAAGCTTTACCAGACTCACAGCCAAATTGGCCAATCCCGCGCAGCAAATGCAACAAGGGCACAAGCAACTCAATATGGTTCTGCACAGTTCCCATCACCACAATCAGAAATCACAAATTGGGGCAAAAGGAAGAAAGTTCATAAAGCACAATTACAATAACCCAGATAAAGTTTACTTTTAGAAAACCAAGCAAAATATCTGAACAGAGAAAAAGAGAGAACTTTTGAGAGAAAAGGACATACCCAAAAACCCAGATCACTGCACCCACAAGAGATAAAATCAAGGCCAAGAGCGCAAAGGGCAATCCGATCAAGAAACCAAGTGGCCTACATTCGCAACCTTCTTCTCCCATGCCGTCTCTAAACTCTGTAGTTTCTCTCTGAAATTGACTTGCTTCTGTGAATGTGAAGAAAAAATGAGAAGAAGTGGTAATGTAACCGAATAAACGTGTGGTTTTGTGTTGTGTTGATTTTTCAAAGTTAAATTTGAAGAGACACCGTCACGCGTACGACCATTTCTATGTACGATAATAATAACGAGTAGCGTCTTGGAACATTCACTTATGGACATAAATACCCTCTGTGAAGTTGCGCCAATCTATGCGTCACCTACTTAGGGTTTTTGGGTTAGTTTTGGTATTTCACACTCTGGAAGTTTCCTTGCGTGCTTCACGGACGGCATTCACATGGTTGGTTGTTGGCCGTCTTCTTACCAAGTTGACCTTTCTGTATTATCATATTGTTTTCTTATTTCTTCCACTCATATTCACCATCTCATTTTTTTAAACATGATTTTATATTTGTTTTGTTAATAAACCTCTTAAAATGTTAAAAGGCCCATCATACTTTATGTCTTTCGAAGTGTTACTGAAAATGTTGGTTTACCACGCTAGGATATGCTTTGTAGATTGTGCAATCATTATGGATTATTTGTTTTTATCATGTCAAAGTATACTATATTTAAATAAATTAAAACTTTAGTCTTAAAACAGATATTTAAATACACCGAGGTGTCCAAGTAAAGTCGAATGGTAAATTCTTCCCGCATCTTTATGCTTTTTTCTTTCACCTTTACCGAAGAAGTAAAAATATTGATTTATCATTTTCATTCCTTGTATCTTTTTGTATTTCAGATTGTATATTCATAATATAATTTTTGTATTTTAGATTATCTAATTCAGAAAACAAATTTTATAAGGAAATTTTCGGGGTTTTCAAAAGTATGGGGTGCAGGAAGAAAAGAATGGAGGTGCAGAAAGAAGGGTCCTGCAACCATTCATTGCAAACTGGGAGAGGGTTGGCCTAAAGCCCATTAGTTATCTAACCCGTGAGGATGCGCTTAGACTGAGCTTTTTTGTCTTTTACTTTATTTTTGTCGTTTTACTTAAACATTTTGTCCAACTATTTATATTTAAATGAAAAGTAAAGCATGTTAACCCAGTAGAAGTTGACTTATTTATTACTTTCTTTATTATTGAATAAGGAAAATATTTTATTTCTTCTTATTTTCCTTATTACCTTCAACTTTTCTTTAAACAAATTGACTATAAAACATAAGAATATGATTAAATTAAAAACTTTGGTTTCAATTGATCACACATTTATCATCAGTATATTTTTCTTATAAAGTTGATCTCAAGAATCTTGATTTAATAGGAATGACTAACATTAATGTCATTTATTAGTTTTAACTGCAAAAATACTATTTAATCTAAGTTTATTCTTCAGTCAAGTGATTATAAGCAATAAGATGGTTTTGAAAATAAGAATTTTTACAACAATTTTAGGAAAATATTTGTAAAATATTTTTGAGATGAATATACATTATGAAAAAAATAAAAATAAATAAATGAGAGATTTACACAATATTAATGAAATTCCTTATATATAGAACCTCGTCAAAGTCTTCATAGTTCTTATCTTCACATTTTCCTTTTTTTAGTAATTAAAAGACTTAATTATACTTTTCTGTAATAAAAAGGCTTAATTACCATGAGTTGACTCAAATGGGACAATTATAGAGATGAACCACCCACAACGATGATGTTGGTGCTGATTTGCCAAGGAATAAATGGCGTGGGAATTGGTAAAAAAAGACTTCAAATTTGGCTTTATTTAATGTTCAATAAATGAATTTTCATCCTAACTTTAATACTTTTATACAATAAATATAAACATATATTCGGTTTTTCTCATCCATCTCCATTTTTACCCCATATTCTTTCCATCTCTATTTTTCTATCACATCATTTATATTATACTATTTTAAGATTATAATATTTATATCAATAATTATTGTAATTTCTAATTTAAAGTAATAAAAATTTATTTTAAATTTTAATTAAATTTTCCAAATAATCGTATTTGAAATACCAAAAGTAGAATTATCTCCCACAATATCATCATATAAAATATTGTTCATATAATAAGTAAAATAAATAGCTGTGACTTGACTTGCCACACTTGCCATGGTGAATTTAGATATTATATTCAAAAGAAACCTTAATTGACAGAAAAAAAAAAAAAAAAAAACCAGCAGTTTTTTACTTGTTTATAAAGCAGTTGAGGGTGTAATAGTGGAACCTTATATTATGATTCCATGTCTCATTCCTTGCCCCCACAAATTAACTAGGAACTTTGTCTACATAAAAGGTGATGGTGCCACCATGTCGTTCTTCTTGTGTACACAGATTTATACCGACATGTGTACACGCATACAAACCGCTCTACACATATACGGATTCAATGTCCAAACAAAATACCTGTCACCACAAAACATGCATGAATACTTCCATGCACGAAAGACAAAATGTTCATCTCCACAATACCCACTAAAGGCTTCAGGGCCAGACCTTTAAATATCATTTCCAAATCAACAAAACATATAGATTCAATGTGTTTCGCGGCTGTGACTCCTCCGTAAATCGTTTTCTATCTGTTTTCAGAAGCATTGTTGTTACTCAATCACTCTCTATAACTCTATCTCTCTCCAGTTCTTCAATTATTTCTCTTCTTAATTTTATTCACCCTACACTACAAGAAGCATGTACGAGGAAAATTATTAAAGTTCATTTAGCCACCTCTAACTAGATACTAAAATATCTAAAAACTTTAATAATGGTTAAGTGCATGATAAACTAACACTACAAATTGTTAAAAATAAAAACCAATTAGTTTGCGTTCGCTTTTTAAAACATAAAACTGAATACTAAAATTATATATTACTTTAAGTTAGTAAATTTTAACGTTGACTTAACCAATACAAATAAAAATATAAAAATAAAAATAATAAAAAGAAGGATTAATTTGTGTATAAATTTAGATATTATTAAAAAAATATTATTTTATTAAGCATAATGTTGGTTTAATCACATTGTCAACAGTTAAATTTTTTTGTCAGCTTGATTGACACTTAATGTAAGAAAAAATATAAAAATATATTTCAGCTAACATAAGCAAGAAATAAAAAAAATTAAGTTTTCACATTTTTATTTTTCTTCTTTCTTCTATCATTGATCATTTTGAATAGTTAGTTGAGAAATAATTACTTAAATAACAAGTCCTAGAAGTAACTGAAAGCAACTAATACAACACTAAGAATTCATGCAACCACTGAAAGAACTAATATAGCAAATCAAAGAAGTGTACATTTGGATGATTCAGTACTACTCTCACTATGTTGATACAGTAACAATTAATTGGTGATTGAACAACAACCTAACGACACTTTAACAGGTATCAATTAGGTCTACTCTCACTATGTTGAAGATTTTAATGACTACCTCCTTTCTTATTGTTCATTTACCATGTAAGTTAAATTATTTGGTAATTATTTTCAGGTACTAAGTGCTTCAATCATGTTTGAGTACTACTTTGTGTGTTGTACATTCTTGTTTACTCCAATTGATGTGCATGAGTTTTGTAGTCATTGTAATTATTGCCATTTTTTTTCACTGTACTACTCATTGGCTACTGAATTTGATCTTTCAGGAAACATTGTAGCTTTCAAATGGAACACATTTTCTCCCTTTTCTGTAATATTATCTTCATTTTTCGTACATACTTTATTCACACTTTGACTCATTTTTTCTTAAATTGTCTATATGTTATAATTCAATTTCAGTTTTCATTTGGATTTGGCCGTGATATGCAACTTTTGCAATGATAATTGATTTCGAATTCGAAAATGGACTTCAATTTGAACTTTCAACTGAAATTTAATTTGGACATGTAATTTTAGTTGGATTTGGAATTATATTTGATTAACAGGTGCTACCATTGAAATTGGATCTTTATTTGAAAGTCTTCAAATTGAATTTTTATTTCATATTAGAATTTCACATAAATTGAGCTACTATGTTAGGATTATAACAATGTGCAACTGAAGACTACAAAAAAAAATTAAGATTACTGATAAACAAATTCGTCGGTAACATCTCTTAAAATTCATCCGTAAATATAAATTATTGATGAATTAGCGACGATAAAAAATCTGATAAATATATTTAGTCCGTCAATAATTATAATGTTTAATTCATTGTTTAAGTTCTTTTAATTTTTATTATTTGATATTTTAATTGTAATAAATTTATTTCATGTCATTTTGTATGATTTATTAAATAAAATTAAATTGTTAATTTCATACCTAAGTAATGAGGAGTTAAATAGATTATCTAATTTCTTTTACCTTTACTTGCGTCGACTAAATAAAAGTTAACATATTTTAATATTAATATTATTAATTATGTACTTTTATTTTTCTCAGTCTGGTAAACCGATGCCACATGTCACATATTAACTAATGTTAAATTCTCAACATTAGTTCTTATAATGATTTAGCATGCATTATTAATATCAGCGGTATGAAGTCGACACAAATAACATAGTTTCTACTTTTAAAGAAATAATCCTTGACCGACTCTAATCAACATTTACCAACGCCTTTTTAGTAGTTGAGACAGTATTTGACTAACACAATTTTTTTAGTAATAATTTGATTTTTTTTTCTTTTATAAAAGTGATGCAATTTTATGTTATTATTATACAAATAGGCAAATTTAAAAAATTATGCTCATTTTGAGTAAAATCATATTTCAAAGCAAAGAAATTGTAATTTTAAAGACAAAATTTTTAAGCACATATTTTTTTCTTCAATTTTAGAACCGTATTTATAATCATAATTTCTACTTGTTTAATATTTTATTTCTTAAATTCGTGCAAGTTCTTGCTTTTTTTAAATGGACTTTTATGGTTTTTTTATAGAAAGGTTAGGAACATGGTTTTGTGTGGTGGAAGTTTTTTTTCTAAAACTTTGTTTGTTTTTTAATGAATTGATTTATTTATTTTTTTTAAAGGTAAAAAAAAAATATGGTTTTTAGTTTAAATTTAATATTTGTATTTTAATTTACATACTTTTTGCATATGGTTATGAATTAAAAAAGTGATGTCAATTCAATCTAATTTAGAAATAAACAATAATAAGTAGACAATTTGAAAATAAAAACATCAAGAAAATTAAATATATATATATATATATATATATATATATATATATATATTCTTTATATATAAGAATATATTATTGTTTTTTCATTTCATAAAATTGAATTATAATTTACTTATATATTATGATTTGACTATTTCTAGTTGATTTTAGATTTTAATACAATATTTCATGCATATGAATAAACATCTCAAATGTAAAATTAAATATTTGTGAGTGATCTAAAAAACAGGAGTTCAATAACAGGAATTCAATAACAATGACATAACAATCACAATAAACTTGATTAGAATAAGTTGTGAATAACTTAGATACCATCTTAAATGTATGTATAATTTAACCTCGCAAAATCGACTTATAAAGTAAGATTTGTATTTTATTTATATATTATGATTTTGTCATATTTCTAATAGACGTAGAATATTTAATAAAGTGCGCAATTTATAAATCTTTTATGAAACTTTTTTGCAAAAAAAAAAAACTCAAAAATAAATTTAAAAAAAAAAAAAAAATAAAAA
>Ga0209489_108970_pt1 | contig 12988 bp, 9 predicted proteins | sample SiratrowhiteBW_FD_187527 | JGI IMG/M metagenome (GOLD analysis project Ga0209489, IMG submission 187527) | Root nodule microbial communities of legume samples collected from California, USA - Siratro white BW (SPAdes) (version 2) | ecosystem: Host-associated > Plants > Roots > Nodule | place: USA... | reverse complement strand
TGCGACCAACGACATCTTCCCAATTGATTGTGTGTAATTAAGTCGTTCTTTCGTAATTAAAAAAAAGTATATTACTTAATATAACAATACCAGAAATTTGAACTCAAACATTAATCAATTACTTGTTCGTTGTGGTAAAACCTTAGCTTACAAAAGTAGAACATAAGAATACACTAAATTTGTCGTAATACATTGGTTCGCTCAGTTCAAATAAGTGGTTTGCTGTGTGTAATTTTGGAACACACAGATGTGTCTCAGGGGTGGAATGTCTAAGTGGTTCGCTCAGTTTAAATAAGTGGTTCGCTGTGTGTAATTTTGGAGCACACAGATGTGTCTCAGGGGTGGAATGTCTAAGTGGTTCGCTCACTTCAAATAAGTGGTTCGCTGTGTGTACTTTTGGAACACACACATTTGTTTGAGGGGTGAAATGTCTAAGTGGTTCGCTCAGTTCACCTAAGTTGTTCACTGTGTGTACTTTTGGAACACACATTTGTTTGAGGGGTGAAGTGTCTAAGTGGTTCACTCAGTTCAAATAAGTGGTTCGCTGTGTGTACTTTTGGAACACACAGATGTGTCTCAGGGGTGGAATGTCTAAGTGGTTCCCTCACTTCAAATAAGTGGTTCGCTGTGTGTACTTTTGGAACACACAGATGTGTCTCAGGGGTGGAATGTCTAAGTGGTTCGCTCACTTCAAATAAGTGGTTCGCTGTGTGTACTTTTGGAACGCACACATTTGTTTGAGTGGTGAAATGTTTAAGTGGTTCGCTCAATTCAAATAAGTGGTTTGCTGTGTGTACTTTTGGAACACACAAATTTGTTTGAGTGGTGAAAGCACTAAGTGGTTAGTTCAGTTCACCTAAGTGGTTCGTTGTGTCTAGTTTTGGAACATACACGATGTGAACAAACCTATGACCATAAACGAATCAAACGTCGACACCATGAACCCAGAACACATCAAGAAACAATTTTTTTTCGCGTACAGGCATAACCAGAAGGCAAGATCAAACCATGTGAATAAATCCTAAACCGTAAACGAAGCAAACATCGACACCAGCAACCCAGAACACAGGAAGATCTAATTTTTCGCATACATGCATAACTAGCAAGCAAAACCAAATCATATGAACAAACCCTAAACCCTAAACGAAGCAAACATCGACATACAGCAAGCATGTTTCATACCAAAAAAACTTAGGGTTTAGGGTCAATACCATCAATGCAAACGGTAAAGCTTCAACGGTGGGGAAAAGGAAGGCGAATCTTGCAGAAGGAATGTGAATCTTACAGAAGGAACGCGAATCTTGATCTTGTTTCCTCTGTTCTCTCTCCTCCAGAGCATGCGGGGTTAATGAGTGCAATGAGAAAATGAGATCTGCTTTTCCCTCTCAAATTGTCCTGCATTTTCAGATGGGAAATGACAAAAACAACCCTTTGCAAAATAACAAACATGAACCACGTAATCAGAAAACCATCTGTGTTTCTCTTTCTTTGCCACGCGAGATGACAATGCCACGTCGGAATGTCAAATGGAGGTAAGAGAAAAAGGAGTGTCAAACTATCATTTTCCATTTACAAAATACAATCACATTACTAAAAATGACCATTGTACTCCGTCTTCTACACCAAAGAAATATATTTCTAATCATTCAAAAAAGAAGCACCACATGTTCCGTCTTCATTACATACAACTTAAAAACACTTACACTACTAGTTGCTAGGATAATCTATTAAAAGTAAAAACTTTTCCCAATATAATCTCATTGTATATATTTTTAATTGTTATGATGTCATATTGATTTTTGTTTTTAATGTTTCTCGGACGTTGGAAGTTAAAAAAAAAAATGCTTAGGAAAGTTATAAACTAATATTAAAGAAAAAAAAATATACAGACTAAAAATAAAAATAGTAAATTACATAAATAAAGTCATATATATTGTGTGTGTAATTATAGGATAGAGTAAGGATTAAATCATCTAAAAATTAAGTTATTTATTTTAAATGAAAAAATAACGGCGTAAGAGAAAACATTCAAATTTTGGGCCGTAAGCAATTGGACTGCTCATTTCCAGTTAAGTGCAAGCAAGACGGCTGCAGTGTGTACGGCCTATTCCTTCATCGTTATTAATACTCAAAGCTATAAAACACGACTCGTTCAAATTAAAACCATGGACTATATATGAAGTAACAAATAATTTCGAGTAGATTACACTTCAGTTTCCTCAGGTATTTTTAGATTACATTTTCACTTACTATTCTTTTCGCCATTACTATGACTTTTCATATGGAAATACACATGTAATGTATTTAAAATTTAAGAAGATACATATGTAATGGATTTAAAATTTAAGAAGATATATATGTAATGGATTTAAAATTTAAGAAGATATATATGTAATGGATTTAAAATTTAAGAAGATACATATAATGGATTTAAAAGTTAAGGGGATATATTATTAATAAATAAGAGAATAATAATAATAATAGTAATAATAATAATGTTTAAAAAAAAGAGGTCTACGTAATAAAAAAAATTAGAATATATTAGTATAGTTTAAAAAAACTCTCGTGTCTGTATGTATCTTAGTCGATAAGTGCTTATTAATCTCCGGATTCAACTCATTGTATGCGTTATCTATGCCTTTGATTATGCTACACAAAGTAATATTTGTTTTTAATTATTTGTATTGTGCATTTAGCCCATCTATCCTTATCCTAATTACACACACATATAAGTTTCAAGTTTGATTAAAGAATAGGTTGAAATTTTGTTAAGTTAATTAAACCCTTTTAATTAAGCAAAAACATTGGCTTATCACATGCATACTCATCATCCAAAATCTTTTCGTACGAACATGATTTATCAACAATTTATTTATCAAAGCAATCACATTCATGAAGCTAGCTCATCTTTTAACTTTCTTGCTAATTATGCATTCAATGTATATAAATGACTTGTGTTGTATGGAAGCAAATGCTAAATTAAGAACTTGTGACACTATAGCCCTGTTTCCATGGGTTTCTACATAAATTTTTTATAAAAAAAATTAACTTTTTCTATAAGTTAAATTAATTTATATATACATCAATTTAAAGAAAGCCTCCTAAAGACTTCTAATTTTTTAATTTAAACTTGTACCTAAGTTAATTCTTTTAAAGATTTTTTTTATCATACAATAAGTTTTCGCTCAAACTGACCTTATATATATGTATATGATATTACATCTAGCATTCTAACGTCAACTAAGCATCAAGAAGCATAAACCCAAACCGCAACTGACATCTTAGAGAGCATTTTCCACCTTAGGGAACATACCTAGAAATTATTAGAAAATGGTTTGTGTTCGTGAAACTACATTCTTGGTTATTTCATGCATCTTATGCAGTGTTTTGTTAGGGTTTTCCAATGCAGCTCCAACCTATACATACAATGTGGTAAAGTTTGGGGCAAAAGCAGATGGAAAAACTGACTCCGCTGAACCATTCCTAAAAGCTTGGCAATCAGCATGTGCTAGTCTCAGCCCTGCCACTATTTACGTGCCTAAAGGGAGGTACTTGCTGAGAAACACTAATTTCCGAGGTCCATGCAAGAGAAAGGTGACACTCCTCATAAATGGGACTCTTGTGGCTCCTGAAGATTACAGGTCACTAGGAAATTCTGGATTCTGGATTTTGTTCAATCATGTGGAGAATCTAGTTGTTGCTGGTGGAAACTTGGATGGTAGAGGGGCTGCTTTCTGGAATTGTAGGAGATCTGGAAAGAGTTGTCCTCCTGGAGCAAGAGTATGTTAAAAACTTTATAGTTCATTTCGAAGTCTTTTTAATGTTATTTCTTTGTATGCCTATACTATCATGTTTTGTTTTTTGAGAAACTTGTTCATAAGTACTTTTAGAAAGAAAAATGAAAAATAAAATACTTTTTCATAAATTAAAATCAATTTCTAAATAATTAAAAAATTAAAATGTAGAAAATTACAAATTTAGTTTATAAATAAATCAGTTTTAATTTTAGAAAAACCTATTTTATTTTTTCTTGATATTGTTTTTTTACAAGAACTAATAAAAAAATTCTCCAATATAATCTATCTTTAAGAAATGCTTGCATTTATTTAAAGGGAGACTTTGCAATATATTTTATGACATCTGTTTTTCTTTAACATGTGAATCTCATTGATTATAAAACTGATGAAATCATGTGAATCTCATTTTTTTTTTTTAACAAATTTGAGTTTTGCAAAAAAGATATTAACTATTATCAAAGTATACCTTAAAAGCATTTTTTATATTCATATAAACATTTTCACAAATATTTGTAGACAGAACGTATTGAGTTTATTTTGAATTACAATCAACTTATTCATTAAGAAATTATTAAAATAATAAAAAAAAGTTCTACAAGTTTAAATTCATAAAGCTAATTTAACTTAGTTCAAAAACGTTTTTGTACCTTACATTCATATCTATTTTTCAAAATCTACGAAGAAATTTTCATGAATATGAACTTAAACTAGAATGAAATGTTAAAAAAGTGTAGGACTGATGAATATAATAATTGCAGTCAATGACATTCAACTGGGTGAATAACTTGGTGGTGAGTGGCATAACTTCAGTGAACAGCCAACTAAGTCACATTGTAATCAACACATGCAAGAATGTTGTTGTGAGAAATGTAAAGCTTATTGCACCTGACCAGAGCCCTAACACCGACGGCATTCACGTTGAACGCTCAACTTGGGTTAACATTACTGGTTCTACCTTTCAAACTGGGGATGACTGCGTTTCCATTGGTGATGCCACCTACAACCTCTTCATCTCCCACATCAAATGTGGCCCTGGCCATGGCGTAAGGTACCCTCAACATCATCATATTCATATCCTTTATTTTTTATACCCTTCTAAGGACAGATAAACATACAAAAATTAACAAAACTAATTTCGGATTCAAGAAACTAAGAATTTGAAATCAAACTCAGTTTCAATTTCGGATTGAAAGTCAACAATAAGATAACATTATTTATTACATTTTAAATTTAATTAATGACGACAAATATACATAGTGCATTTTAAAATATTATTCTTATGTTTACAATGTATTTATATTTATTAAAATAATATACTTTTTTTTTTATAATTTTCTTATATAAATTTATATAATTTACTTATGAATACTAGAAAAAGTTAAAATTATTAATATAAAAATAAAAATTAAAAAATAATTCAGAACATGTTTTTTTCTATTAGATAATTTTTCATTTTTCCTTAAAAAATTATAACTATAACTTTTTGTAAAAAAAAATTAATAACTATGAAAATCATAAAAATTAATTCAAAGCAAAACCATAAAACATTGTATGAATTAGATTTGATATTTATGTTTCATTCATGAAAAACCAATCTGAGTAACTCTATAAGAAATTGTATGAATATAAATAAGTCTATAAGAAATTGTAGAACCACAAAAGGTACAACAATCTGAGTATACATGTTTGAAGCAGCATTGGAAGTTTAGGTCAAAAAGTGGACGAAAAAGGAGTAGAAAATGTGACTTTAACGAACGCCATCTTCTCTGCATCGGACAATGGAGTGAGGATAAAGACATGGGCCAGACAGAGCAACGGGTTCGTTAGGAATGTTGTCTTCCAAAACATCGTAATGATTGAAGTTGAGAATCCCATCATCATAGATCAGAATTACTGCCCGAATAATCAAGGTTGTCCTAACCAGGTAATCATAAATAATTAATGCAACCCAACATGATTATAATTAAAATTTTAACTAATTAATTAAAATTCAAAGTTACTGTCACAATTTTTTTGTTAGAATAACAAATATGTTATATTTTACAGACTTCAGGAATTAAGATCAGCCAAATCACATATTTCAACATAACTGGAACTTCAGCAACACCAGAAGCAGTAGCTTTTGATTGCAGTCCTAGTAATCCATGTCGTGGGATCAAATTTCAGGATATAAAGCTAACCTACAAGAACATGGCTGCAACTTCGTCGTGTAAGAACATTGAGGGGACGAGCAGTGGAACACTGGTGCCAGAAAGTTGTTTATAATATTAATAGATTGAATTATATAAATTTTTATATACAAGTCTTTATATGCTTCAAGATGAAGAAGAAGCTGGACATGCTATGCTGGTATTGTTTAATGGTTTACATGATTGTGTAAATGTCAATTCAACCTGCTCAAACTTTTGTCCTTCAAATTTTAGAAGGCTATACCATGTATATAACAAAATGTATTTCAAGTATGTTTACTATTTTTTTTTGTAATATTTCATATAAATTTTCTACGTTCAATATAGAAATTTTCTTTCATTTAATTTATTTTAACATCTTGAATTTTATATTTATCATGTTCGTTGTGTTTTAATAATTTTTCTTGATTTTCTATTTTCTCCTCTCTTTCTTTTTGTCCTTTTATATTTTTTTTTACGATTAGAAAAATTAACACATTTTTTCAGAGAAAAAGAAAGTACCTTTAAAACTAATGACTTTCTTTTTAATTTTAATAAAGAAGTTGTCAGTTATAATTGATTTCTGTCCTTTATTTATTTATTTAATTAAAGTGAGAAGGAGGAAATTTATTTTATAATTTAAATAAAATTCTGGCTAACTCTATTAACATTTTAAAAAGTAACAATTATCACATCAATTATTTTTTTATTAGAGTTATAGTTACGTGAGTTACATAAACCACACTTTTATGATATTTAATTCAATATTTTTACAATCTCTCATTTTGTCCATTTTACGATTAGTAGATCTAACAATTATAAGAGTGCATTTTTCATTGAAATAATCAAGTCATCATTCTTGATTAGAATTAAATCAATCGAATCATGATGATCCATGTTAATAAGAAACATATTTCTTCCATATATCACAAATCAAATAAATTCTTAAAACATAAATCAAAGTATACGATACTATTCGATTTAACATATTACATGTTATCACACCAAAACAATGCATGCACATAACACAATATGGATAACAAGCATAAATAAGAAAAATCATAACTTTAATTGAATTCACAAGTGTGAGACAATCCAAACAAACTATTTATATATATCATACTAATCATGCTAACAAGAATTTATCAATTATTCCCATTTGTCTCACATGACCAAAAAACATTTTAGGTGACAACCCTTTAGTTAGTGGATCCACTATCATTCGTAAGTACCAATATGTTCAATTGATACTCTTTATTTATGCATTTCTTCCTTAACTAACAAGTATTTTAAGTCCATGTGTTTTGAACTTTTTGAATATTTGGAAAAGAATTTTAGGCTGAGTTCAAAAGGGGTGAATTAAACTTAAAAAAAATTCACAAATTACTAAAAGAATTGAAAGAAAGAAAGAATTTCTTCGATTAAAACCATTTAGTGTGGGATATATAATTTCTTAGGACAAAAACACTCATTTGAAACTTTAAAATAATCAAGTAAAAAATGATTCTAGTACAGTTCAACACAAAGATAATCAATTATATTCAACAATCAATCAATTTAACTAGACTTGTCAGAAATTCACACAGGCAAAGTAATCAACTAAAAATGAAAAACAGTGAATTTGAAATCTTTAATGTTTTTTAAAAAAAATTTAATTATTTGAATTATAGTGACATCAGTTGATGTACCAAGTCAAATAATCAATACTAAAACACAATCAATTAAATCGAGAATTGTAATAAATTGAGATATAGTTCGATTATTATGTGAAAAACACAATCAATTAGATCAAAGAAACAATCAATTATAGAAACTAAGTGAATCAGTCACTCAGAAAAAAAGCTTATCAAATCACAGATACAACAAGTTTATTTAGTAGGACAAATCACAGTACAATCGAATTAATTAATCAAATTTTGAAAGCAATCAATTGAAATATGTTCATTACTTACAGATTGTGCAGAAACATAATACGAATCAAGATAAGGGTAAAAAAGATCAAGAACACCAAGATTATATTGGTTCATTCTTCCTCAAGAGCTACATTCAGTCTATTTGTCAACAAGCAAAGAAATTTTACTAAAAAACACAATAATTCAATCAATACAAAGAACTCAATCTTGCATCTTGTAAGAATACAACACTATTGTGCATAACCCTACTGCACTAATGCAAGCATTAACCCTATACAGTTGTAGTACAAAACGTTCTTCTAAAGCAAATTGAACACGAAACAAATCACTTTACAGATTTATGGACAATATACAAAAAATGAAATGCAGTTACTTTCCTAAGATGAAAACCAATGCAGTACATTCTTTGATCACAAGATAGCTTCAAGAACCATTCTTCTTAATTCTTCTTGAATTAAAGCACTATCTCATATCACTTCACTTCTTGAACACACTTTGATTTCAAAAGCTTTTTGTTATCTTTATCTTTGTTTTCCAAAGTTCTCTTTTATATATAGAAATTGTTTTTTAGAAGTAGTTATAACAATTTCAAAGATAATTTGAAATTAGTTATACTGTTATGAAACAATCGATTGAAAATAGATTTTTATTCAATTGATTTTCTATTAACATTATTTTTAATAAACTGTCTTTTGAAAACAATTTATTGTTAAACTTTGATGACTCAGATTATGAAAACAAGTTGAGTTCACTTGCAATTTTATATTTTGAAGACATTAATGATTCCAGTAGCTCATTCCAATGAGAAAGATGGTATGTACATGGTTTAGATCACACTGACACACGTGCACACACATACATAGAAACATAGACTAAGTCATCTTCATTCTTGGCTTAGTTTGACTTCACCAAATACCAAGTTAGCAATAATACCAACATAATTGTCATTTTCAGAAATGAAAACAACTACAAAATCATCACAATAAATTCTTAGTAGCCTAATTATACTGTCTGCAACATTAAGCCTTGAGATAAAGTTTCAAAGTCACAATGCATGAACTATGACTTCAAAGCATGCCACAAATTCAACCTTCATGGTAGAAGTAGCGATGATAGACTCTTTTTCACTTTTTTTATGAGATTGCTCCTCCAGCCAACATAAAGATATAACCAAATGTTGATTTTCTTGAGTTTATACATCCAACATAATCTGAATCTGAATAACTTATGACTTTAAAGTTATTCGTTCTTCTATAAATGAGCATGCAATCTTTGGTGCATTGTAAATACTTGAGGATTTTCTTTGCAGCTTTCTAATGGTCCATTCCGAGATCACTTTGATAGCGACTGAAGATTTTAACTACAAAACTTGTTTCTGATCAAGTACATGTCTGAATATACATCAAGCTACCAACCACTGAAGCATAAGGAATAGATTCCATTTCTTTTCATTCTAAATCATTGTTGGGGCATTGCATCTGACTAAATTTATCTCTCTTTTGAATTGGAACTATTCCTGAAGAACAACTTTTCATTCTAAATCTCTCTAACACCTTTTTTATGTAGCTCTTTGTAGTCAATCCTAACACTCCTTGTGATCTTTCACGGAATATCTCTATCCTTATCACATAGGATGCATCACCCATATCTTTCATCTCAAATTTGTTAGAGAGAAATTTGTTTACATCATGTAACAAAACAATATCATTAGCAGCAATGAGAATGTCATCAACATATGGAACCAATATAATAAACTTACTCCCACTGACCTTCATATAGATACACCGATTAACAATATTCTCTACAAAGCCATATGACAAAATAGTATCATTAAACTTGAGATACCACTGTCTAGAAGCTTGTTTAAGTCCATATATTAACTTCTTTAACTTACATACAAAATTTTCTTTTCATGTGGTAATGAAACTTTTAAGTTGGTCCATATAAACCTCTTCTTCTAAGTCACCATTGAGATAAGCGGTCTTTACATTCATTTGGTGAAGCTCTATGTCATAACGAGTCATTAAAGCCATTACGATTCTTAAAGAGTCCTTTCAGAAACTGGAGAGAAAGTGTCTTTATAGTTAATGTCATCTTTTTAAGTGTAACATTTAGTGACAAGTTTATCCTTATACCTTTCAGTATTGCCTTTCGGGTCTCGTTTTGTCTTAAAGACCCATTTACAACTAACTCATTTAGCACTTTTAGGCAACTCCACTAGATCCCAAAGTTTATTGTCATCCATTGATCTCAACTCTTCTTTCATAGTATCAAACCATTTTTTAGAATTGTTACTTTTCATAGCTTGTCTAAATGAGACTAAATCTTCATCAATTCTTAAATCACATTCATGATCAAGTTAATAAACCACATATTTATTTGAATGCCTTTAAGACCTTCTTAAAGGTATTACCTGTGGTTCATCTATGGTTTTCTCATTAATAACTTGTACATCATTGGTTGGTTCATTATCCATATGTTCATTTTGTGGGTTTGGAATATTGATTTGTTGCATTCAAATGTTGTGTGACTGTGATACAACGAAAGGAAGAATAACTTGAGAAGAAACATCAAATGTAGGTATTTTTGCATGTTTCTCTTGAATATCCACTTTTTTGTGATTCATCACTCTCATTGATTTAATAATTTTCAATGAACCTAACATTACCAAACTCATCTATTCTTGTAATATGATTAGGGTAATAAAATAAATTGCCTCCCATCTCTCTTTAATTAAATAAATAAAGAAAGAATGAAATTGTAACAGAACTTCCTTATTAAAGTTAAAAGGGAAGTTAGTTTTAAAAGTATATTCCTTTTCTTTGAAAAATGTGTTAACTTTTCTAACCATCAAGAAAAGACAAAAGAATAGAAAGGAAGAGAGGGGACAACAAAAAATAAAAAAGGATCATTAAGAAATCAATGAACATGGATCCTAGTGTGCTTTCTTCTTTGTTTATATGATAATCATAAAATTCAAGATCTTAAAATCAAAGAAATTTTTAGATTAAATATAGAAATTTTACATGAAATATTCTTACATTTCTATCATTTCTTTTTCTTTTTCTTTTTTCTTATCTCATTTCCCATCTCCGGTGATGATTTCCTTTTGGAGTCATGGAAAATAAGTTGGATTGTTTTTTTTTATCAACATAAGAATTTATTTTTATAATAGAATAATTGGAGTACTCTAACCTTACAAAGAAAACTCTCTCTCTATATATATATTTTTAGTAAACACATTTACATTATGAAGTGAGAGAAAATAGTTATGATAACAAGTAAGCAATAAAAATTAATACAAAGATAAATATACTTTCATGCCAAAAAGCATATCTACATAAAAAATAGAAAAGGGAAAAATAATTATTATCTTTACACGAGAGTATATATATTTCGTACAAAATTGAAAATAGATTACAACTCTCAAATCACTAATTTTGATTGAAAAGTGAATGTACTAATATATTGTTAAATATTCTTTATTTACAACCAAATAATGATTAACCTAAATTATTATATGTGTTTAAAACATATAAAGTAGTTATATTTTTCTATTGTTAGAATTTCAAAATGTCACTAATTAAAAAAAATAAGAAATCATGATGACTTATTATGACGAGTATAAATAACTTGTCATAAAAAATAATGTAGTGATATTTTTGAAATAAACGTCAAACTTATTATGCTAGTTGAAAGTAGAAATGATATAGTAAGTACTTACTATGTGGATCCTGTTTCGAACTATCATAGTAAGTTACTTTTACAATATAAGTTAGTTTTAAGCTAACCAGCATAGTATAGTGTTCTTTAGCTTTTCGTTCTGAAGCTTCAGACTCTCTTCTCCAACTCCAAATTCTATTCTCCCTTCTCAAACTACAAACTCTTTATGTGAACCCTAATCGTTCTCAAATTTTGTGACTCCAAGCTCTATTCCCTTTTCTCTAACTATAGCCTCTCCTCTTCGAACCCTAATCTTGCTCACACTTCATGCTCGTTAGATTAGGATTCATCTTGTACATTGCTCTCATCAGTTCATTCTTCATCCAATACCTTGTTGTCCCCAATTTGTGTTGTCACCAATTCATGATTCATACTATACTCGATGATTTGTGGTTTGTGGTTCATGCAATTTGTGTTCAAATTTCATGCTCACCTTTCGTGGTCTTATCTAAGTATTAACCCCATGTTCTACTTGCTTGGATTATTCAATGCAATGTGTCTAGATATTAACCTTTTATTTACTTGCTTGGATTATTCAATGCAATGTGTCTAGGTATTAACTGTTGCTTAATTTTGCTTTTCTCTACACTCACCTCTCTTAGTAGTAACCAACTTCCATTCAAATTTTCATTTATCACATCTTGTTACGCAAAAATCTCCGCTTCAAACACCATGACAATGTTGTCACTTCGTCGTGGCTATCATATGTAATCTACGTTTGTCTTTTGTCAATTAATTTTAGTGTGAAGATTTGGTTTTTCATTTATTGGTTTTCGTGTGGTATAGGTGAGAAGCCACAGTGAGATTCCAAGCCAAGTGGTATCATCTCAAGTATGGTGTCATATAATTGTATTATATTTACCGAATTTCCTTTCATGTTGTATTGGTCTAGTTTAATAATATCTTAATATTTGTAAATTGATGATGAATTTTATTCTATGTACTCTTCTATTCGAGTTTGAGTTGGAATGTTGAATGTGGATTAGTGTGAATTTGGAGTGACATATTTAAAAGAAAAATAAATTAGTATTTCTCTTTCGCAAGTTCTTGAGGTTGGTAGCATTGGAAGGTAAGAAATGAGAGCTAAGCGAGTAAGTAAAGATGGACGTTTTCAAGTGGTTGGAATGATACAAAAAAAAGGGCCTTAGCAAGTGAATTTTGGGGCATGAGTAACATGGCATTCACGTGGCAAACTAAGGGTTAAGTCTCATTCACCATAAAAGAATATTCCTTCGTTGATTTTCTCCTTAATGCATTTAGATGAAAATGGTGGGCCTTTCAATACATTTCTTCTTAATGGAATGTTTTACCATTATATATATATATATATATATATATATATATAAATATATATATATTTATATATATATATATATATATATATATT
>Ga0209489_108967_pt1 | contig 12992 bp, 7 predicted proteins | sample SiratrowhiteBW_FD_187527 | JGI IMG/M metagenome (GOLD analysis project Ga0209489, IMG submission 187527) | Root nodule microbial communities of legume samples collected from California, USA - Siratro white BW (SPAdes) (version 2) | ecosystem: Host-associated > Plants > Roots > Nodule | place: USA... | reverse complement strand
TATATATATATATATATATATAATACATTATAAAAACTTTAGTTTAATACGTGAAAATGGTGTAGCCTAAGATGTCTTTGTGAAGTAAACAAAAGCATGCTCGTGCATACTTCCATGAATGCATACCGTAAATTAATTTGTATCCTTTTATACAATCACAAAGTACTGTTTATTATAATTTTACCATTTTTATATATCTTAACAGTTATGTTAACGATAATTTTTTTGATAAATTAATACTGTAAATTTTTTATTTTATCAGATGAAAATTAATTTTTCATACTGGTAACTTATTTTCCCTACCAAAATATTTAATATGTCGCAGAATTTCTTAAAATATTTCGTGAAATTTTAAATTTACTATAAATTCGTAAAAAATCATTTCTTATGATATAACATTGACACCTATAAAATATAAAAAAATTATAGTAGTGCTAACTTATTTTGCCCACTCACTTTTACACTTTCCACTCAACCCACCGAATAATAAATGGTATTTGGAATCTTGGATATAATATATGTTAAATATTTGCTTTCTAACGTTCACCGTGTGAACCTTTATTTTAACATAAATTCATATAGTTTAAAACGAAGTAACATTCTCTTTATTTAGGAAACTCTTTACGCTTTCAGTAAAACGTGCTTAAAATCTATATTTTCATCTTAATCACGTTTAACCAAATAAATTAACAAAATAAATTAACACTTAAAACATATTGTTTTTATTTATGCTGGTGCACAAACATTACTTAAGAACGAAATTGTTTTCTCATGATTTAATTTGCTTACGCGTTTTCAAAGTGAATGAAATATCTTTTTCTTTTCCATAATTTGACTCATTAAGAAAGAGACATGCAGTTTCTGTAAGTTGGTGATGATGGTGAAGTTTACTCAGGAAAACAATGGGTAAGAAAGAATGTAAGAATAGTACTTTAATATGCAGTGTTTGGGATAAGACAAGTGTTAAAGTGGGGTATGAAATATGATAAGAATGTTATTATTATATATAATGTAATGGTTTTGATTATTGTGACATGTAAATTATGTGAAAACGTCAAAACACCTGTCTTGTTTACGTTGTTGGGCACATGCTACTTCCCATATCATATTAACATTTGTCACTCATGTCTCATTTTCTTGTCTTATTTTGTTAACAAAATCATTAATGGATTTGTGAAACATGACAATGGCTCAGTGTTCAAATTGTTAAACCAAAAAGATATAGATGACTTTAAATTTTTTTTTTTGAATTGTTCTCATATAATATATAACCAAAAGTTTAAAATTTAAACGTTCAAACTTTTTGAAAGTTTTAACAATTTTCAAAAAAACTAATTAACCATTTTGAATAACCAAAGGTTTAAAATTTAAACGTTCACACTTTTTGAAAGTTTTAACAATTTTCAAAAAAACTAATTAACCATTTTGAAAACCATCAAAATAAACTAACTATACATTGCACATGATTTAACATTTGAAAATGTTCAAACACAAACTCTGAAAGATTTTACACTGCCTAAAAAGCTGATTCTGCACTCTAAAATCTAAGCATCAATGGGCAATGAAGGCCCCATGATGTGCCTCTCACTATACGTGTCTTCACTAGCCCCACATGATGATCACTCTACCATCACAGTTCTTTTCTTTTTGCTCTCGAAAAAGGTAACTGATCAAAAGATGGATTAGGTTTTCCACCACACATGAGAAGAGAAACACTATATAATTAACGACCGTGTGCCCTGGTCAAATTGTAACAATCTTAATCTAGTGTGAATGTATAATATATGGCAAACAAAGATGATTTAAAAAAATAAATGCTGAATGAACTATACATGTGCATGAACATTGAGGTTGCCTGTGTTCTATGTCTTTGAAGTGTGTTTTTTGATCAAGTTGTTTTTCATGTCATGATTAATGTCCCTTTCATACCGACAAATCCTTTAATAGATTCTGTTTATACTTTGAGTTCCTCCACTAACCTTCTAATGGGAAAGCCGTCAAATACCAAAGCAAGGGAATGCATCCATTATAATGAGTTATCTGTTTGTATATGAGAAAGGTTACACTTCCACTGAAGTGTTGTGAAGCTGTATCAGTTAAGAATTAAGCTGCAATAGAACTATATATGGTGAGTTTATATGATCAAGATCCTTGACTCTAATTAAATATTATGAAAAATAATATAATAAACAGTTTATTTTACTGATTTTAATTTAATACTATCAGACATAACAAACAATATTTTTACACAGATAAAAAGAGATATGATTTTGTTGTTGTAATCATATATTTTTTAATATTCTTAGAATGAAGTACTTTGAGAACTGTTTTTCTTCTCAAATTATGCTGCTAATCTTGACAGATGCTTTTTAATTCTTAAACTTTGAATCTGACATGATATGAATGTCTTAATTTTAGAACTCTCACAATGCTGCCACACAAGTTTTTTATAAGAACTAGTTGTTAAATTTATCATCTTTTCTTTACTGGAGAAAGAGAAAGGGAAAAAGTATTCAGTAATGTAATATATCTAGAATAGAATCCAGAAAGTTAAATAGAATATTCTCACTGCAACTTCACTTGGAGAGACTTGTGGAGGAAGGAAAGAGAGGAAGAGAAATCTGTACCAACACTATCATCTTTGCTTTTATGTTTCTTTCTGAACAACAAGAGACATGGATCCTGAAGCCTAAACACTATTGCACATTGGTATATGTTCCCAGAGGGAGCAATGAAGGTTTTGCAGGACCACATATATGCCATTGGTGACCCGATATAATTTGAACACAAGATCACGAAAGCATTTTTGCCAATCCAATGAAGTGACATAGTGATTGATTTGGCCATAGTAGAGGAAAGATGGCACTCTATGAAGCTGCAAAATCTGTGATTGGACCAAGACACCAAGACACTAGTTGCATGAAAAGGATAAAGTTATGGTAGTACTGGCATCACCCTCCAAAGAATAGACTAGAGAATCGGTGAAAACTTGTCCAATAGCTTGGTACTAAAGATTCGACACAATGGCATGGCAGAAACAGTGCAGTGGTAGTTGTGCATGCTTGAGCAGATATGAAAGAAGCAGTGTCTCATTTGTTTCTCCAAAACTGCCACTCCCATTTGGTCTTCTTCTTTGATGGCCTACAAGAGATGTCCCTACACGAGAAATGAATGAAGACTTCACGTGTCTTATGGACCAACACGTACCCCACCAACTTCATCTCTCCCTCTCCAATGAATTCAAAGCAGCACCAGAGTCCTTCTCATCCAATCTAATTGCAGGATACGCGATGTTTACATTCCGACAATAGTGGACTCAGTACCAACACCATAAAACTTACGTGTAAGGTAGACACGAGTGAGGGGTACCTGTACCTATCCATAGGGCAAAAGAGAAATATACGCACCGTGGAAAAAGCAAGGACTCATTTCTAAATCCGGAAAAGTATCCTTAAATTGATTAATCAACAAATATTTGAAACATGTCTTTCCTTCATGTTGTTGTTATATATTAGCATGTAATTGTGGTTATCACTGTTTGGAAAAGTAGAAGATTTGTGTGATCTCTCTTTGATGTTACTTTTCCTCTTCAACTTTGGCTTCTGTGCAATGCCTTTGGAGACTCTCTTTTGAACAAGCTACCCCTCTTAACACTCTTCCTTCCTTCCAAGTAAGCAGTCCACATACGCTTTCTCACAAGTCATGACATAACTCAACAAGGGTTGACCAAGCCACCCACAAACTCCTTTAAATTCTGGCCCAAACCTTAAGTTCCTCCACTCTCCATCACTTTCTCCTTTTACTCGTACCACACAGAAACAACATCACCTACAAAATCACGCTTGTTATTACTTCAACTACCATTACCTTCTGAACACAAGAAAAAAAAATGAGTTACTCTTACTCCCCTCGTAGCCTTATTGGAGAACACAACATTCTGTTCCTCAGAGGCTTCACGATACTTTTCCTTAGTTGTATAGCTATTCGGCTTAATCTGTGCCTTTCCAGCAACCCCTCTTCACTGAAATCACTTCCCCTTGGAGGGCATTTAAATTTTGATGAACTTAGCCTCAGGAATGCAGCCAAAGACTTTGGAAACATGTACCAGTATCATCCAATGGCAGTACTACATCCGGAATCAGTTTCTGATATTGCAGCCACCATAAAGCATATCTGGCTGAGGGGTCCAAGCTCACACCTCACGGTTGCAGCAAGGGGCCACGGCCACTCACTCCAGGGCCAGGCTCAAGCTCATGGAGGAGTTGTGATCAACATGGAATCTCTCAAGGTCCCAGAAATGCAGGTACATGTAGGCAATTCTCCTCCCTACGTGGATGTCTCAGGTGGCGAGTTGTGGATAAACATCTTGCATGAGACTCTAAGACACGGGTTGGCGCCAAGATCGTGGACAGACTACCTGCATCTGACAGTTGGTGGCACTCTCTCCAACGCTGGTGTCAGTGGCCAAGCATTTAAGTATGGTCCCCAGATAAGTAATGTTCAGCAGCTGGAGATTGTTACAGGTTAGTAAAAGCCGTCTTGTGAAAACAAAATGAACTGTGTAATTTAAGCTGCTGCAGCAGCAGCTACTATTTTGTCTTTTCTGGACTAAAAATTCATTTTTTTACCTGTCAGTTTTCAAATAAAGAAAAATATCTCTCCTTTGATGAGTAAAAGATGGTTCATGAATGGCTGCAGGAACAGGGGAGGTGGTGAACTGTTCCGCGGAGCATAATGGGGAACTCTTTCACAGCGTTCTTGGGGGACTTGGCCAGTTTGGCATTATAACCCGGGCAAGAATTGTCCTGGAACCAGCACCTGCCATGGTAATGCATCAGTGGTTATACCAGAAACAAGGTTTTTTGGTTTTAACTTGTGTCTTTGGGGCACAATTTGTGATAACCGAAATTTTTCTACTTTTTGGAACAGGTGAAATGGATTAGAGTGTTGTACTCAGATTTCACGGCATTCACAAGAGACCAAGAGATGTTAATATCTTCAGAACAAACGTTTGACTACATCGAAGGATTTGTGATCATAAACAGAACCGGTCTGCTAAATAACTGGAGATCATCCTTCAACCCACAAGACCCGGTTCAAGCTAGTCATTTCAAGTCGGATGGAAGAACCCTCTTCTGCCTTGAATTGGCTAAATACTTTAACGTGGAAGAAATTGATGCAGCAAACCAGGTGAGGCCAGTAACATTAAAACTAGATGATTCTAATGATAAAAAAAAAAGTATATAAATTGATTCATTATTAGTCATAATTTTTCATGATGAAAGAAGAAAGGCTAAATGAACCGTCTTTCATTTTTTATTTTTTTTGTGCAGGAAGTTGAGGAACATTTGTCCCGTTTAAGCTACATCCCATCAACCCTTTTTTCAACAGAAGTTACATTTGTAGATTTCTTAGACAGGGTGCATGTATCTGAGGTGAAGTTGCGTTCAAAAGGGTTGTGGGATGTTCCACATCCGTGGCTAAATCTTCTGATACCAAAAAGCCAAATACACAACTTCGCAGAAGTCGTCTTCGGGAATATCCTAACAGAAACTAGCAACGGCCCCGTCCTTATCTACCCAGTGAACAAATCAAAGTAATGAATGGTTCAGAAAAATATAAGCTCTAGAAAATATTTTAGCCGTCAAAAATTAATTTAGATTATGTCGTTGCAGGTGGGACAACAGAACTTCTGTTGTGACTCCGGAGGAAGATATTTTCTACTTAGTGGCATTTCTAACATCTGCAGTTCCCTCTTCCATTGGAACTGATGGCCTAGAATACATTCTAAGTCAGAACAAAAGAATTTTAGAATTCTGCGAAAGAGCACAACTTGGAGTGAAGCAGTATTTGCCCCACTACAATACACAGCAAGAATGGAGGGCCCATTTTGGTCCTCACTGGGACACTTTTCTGCAGAGAAAGTCTGTTTATGATCCATTAGCAATACTAGCTCCAGGCCAACGCATATTTCAAAAAGCAATAACCTTCTCATGACCGCAGTCTCCACCTTCTATTTTATTGTTAATAATCTGTAAAAAAAAAAAAAAAAAAAATAGTTCTTCATGGAAGTGCCAAAATGAAAATTTTATATGATCCAGACAGGTTTGGACACACAGACCACACAGAATTACTGCAAAGGAGGGTTATTGATTGATAGCAGAGAAAAAGAGAAAACAGAATGATGAGTGCTGAGATTTGTATGCCTGGCAGGGTAATAAGAAAAGTTGTCAGTGTGTGTATGCATCATTACTGATGGGAAAATTGCATTACAAGCAGCACACTGATGATTAATTAGGTCAACAAAAGGGATCAAATATTTGAGACATTAATTATTGTAGGGTTTCCAAAAGAACTTATATGAATATTATCAGCAATGGACCGAATGTATATATCAATTTTTAAACACTCCCTTATCTATCCTTTCTCTCTCTCATGCAACCAAGCCAAGTTCATTAAGAATATGATTACAGATATTTATATATTCACCACAAAAAGATGTCAATATGTTAGTAAAAAGTACAGATAAGATAATATATAATGCTGAGTGACATTATTCTAGCAAATTGCTGAAAAATGGTGTCAAAATGAATATGGCTAACATGCAAGATAATGAACATTCAATCTATGACAGTCCATTCCGATGATTGTATGTTGGAGCAGCAACAAAATAGTGATTCAATCCATACATCTGAAAATAAGGTGTGTGTGTGTTAGTGATACATGATTGATAAATTAAAAAGTTGTGGCATTAGTAAAATTATATACTCATAAATCATGGTTTACTTCTTGCACAGTTCATAAGAACTGGGATAAATAACTAACCAGGACAAACTTTGGTTTTACCCTCTTCTCTTTTCATTACATTTTGTCTAAATGAACATCATTTGTCATAACTCATCAATGTGTATGCTGAACTTATATAGCGTGTTTTTGTTACTGAGAATAAGAACAACATCGGCATAATTAGTGGCAAAAGAATATTAAAAAGTGTAATGCTTTCTTAAACCTAGTCCTTACCATCTTAATTTTGAAGTTGTGTATGTTCATTGCATAATACTTATGGAAATTATTCAAAGTTTTACGATTTTATTATCCCTTCTTTTTCAACTACTTCTAGTGGGGTATATATATTATCCCTTATTTGGTTATCAGTGCATAATTGTTCCCATCACTAAAAAGGAAAAGATCTATTAAAAAGTTAACTGAAAAGGGAGAAATGTCTTACTGTTGAAGAGATTCCATCATCATGGTGTGTCAGAATTAGAGGGGGAACGGTATTTGGTTGCTTCTAGACCATTTCTCTTGTTCACTGGAATACACATCACCCAGTGAAAGTTGCACCACATCACCTTCATCGCACCAGAATGTTTTTGCCATCAAAAAGCCTGCTTCGGGATTCTGGTTTTGAACCACTCGCCAGACAACCACACAAAATGGACCAAAGTTATCCCATCAAATAGTAAAGCACAACCTTTCCACGTAGATCAGACCACAATGCATCTTCAGAAGATTTGCTGCTGGCTTGGAAATTGATAGCATTCAAAAAGAGCTACACAGATGGCCATAGTTACAAATTAAAAAAAAAAAAAAAACAAAAGCATTGACTATCTTTGTAAAGATACCCCATTTTTTGTAAGATATATATGTATTAAAGGAAAGTAGAAGATAAATGTACAAGTTGTTTTTTGTGTCCTATGAATATCTGCCATCATCCTTATGGTAGTAAAACTACGTGGAAACTGCATAATAATGTATGAATATTAAAAATGTAACACCACTCTAGGGAAATTAATACCATGTATGAAGTTTGAAACTGAAACAAATTATTGCAGTTTCTTATTGGAGAATCATACACAAAAAGAAAAAGCAAGGATGAGGGGACCATCTGCATAAAGCACCTTGTAATCAAGCACCAACTAGTGCCAGATTGGTAGGTGCATCTTTAATAATTATTCAGGACAAGAATCTCAATATACATATACATATATATAGCATTTGATAAACTGTTAAAAGGAGTGAGTTCTATTATATATATGGTAGTTTAGAAACAATACAGTTATTGAACTTGGAGGGTTAAAAGGTGGTATGCTTTGATTTGAAACTGAAAATGGTGGAACCTATGAGCAGAATAGAACAAAATATTTTATTTTGTTTTGTTCTCACGTGAAATACTATCATAGTTTTGTAGCTCCTCTGAAATGGAAATGGAGTGGACATAAGTAGTCCCTACCAATTGTGGAAGACAAGAAAGAATCTATTGATGAATGGAATTATGGGCTGACAGACAGCTGAGCATATGATATGGAAGTTGTCTGTTAAATGTTGTATCCCTCCAGATTCCTGTAATGAGTACATGGAAACTATATTCTTCAATATTCAACCACTGTGCATGCACTCTGCACTGAGCTTTGCATTCAAATCACTATAAACAAATTAGAAATTTAATTCATGGTTCAGTTCAGACACCATAGTGAAAATCAACCAAATTTCTTAGTTATTCCTGCTTTGAAGGAAACTATGACTAAGTGTTTGATCACAGATAACATGTTGACTTCTTTTCCATTGATATTCACGTTTGAATTACCAGAATTCATATTCAATATTCCCATCTGATTGTTCTTGAAATTTCACATAATTTGCTAGTAATGTTGAGGTCTGATTGCAAGTAACATTTTTTACAAAATCATATCCTCAGTTAAAACTTGTTTCCTCCACCCCCATAATTACTATCTGCATCCCCATAACTTTTAAAATCACCATTCTACCATTCACGTATATTTCAGTGCTGACTTCCAAACAGGGATGACCAATAAATCTATCGCGGTTGGTATTATTTGAACCTTTCCTGATTTAGTTTAGTAGATATCTTAAAAAATTTATATTAATTTTTATTTAGTCCTTAATTTCATAACTTATAATAAATCACACATTCGTTCATATTTATTTGATCTTTTTCAATTGTTATTTGATTATTTTATTTTATTTTTATATAATTATAATTTCTATTTTTTATATTTAATATTGAAAAAATAAAATGTATATATTTTTTATATTAAATATGTTTCTTTAAAACATATTTAATATAAAAAAGGAATGTAAAATGTTTTTTGAAACATATTACAAACAAATGAGATGTTTTTTAAAACATATGAAATGTTTTCCAGAGCAAGAGTTCTAGAATATGATTTTTGAAAAATAGGACATAAGGGGAACTTTCTTCAATAAACTTTTCACCAAACCCTACGTTTTACATCTTCCTCTCAAAGAGTGAAGTGGATAATGTTGGAGGCGCAGTTGAAAAGAAGGAGTGCAGGTAGTAATCATGGATGTGCAGTAAGTAAAAGGCTATATTAATTAATTATTCAAAGGAGCTTAGATGTAAGGTATAAAAGGGCCCATTCATTGAGATTGTTTTTACAAAATGTGCAAAGAAGACCCATTAAGGTTCTTGAGACACAAATTTGTCTAAGCGTATTGTGACGTAGATAATAATATAAAATAGAAAAACAATTAAGAGTATTTTTAATAATTTTCCTAAAAGTAAAAAATATTATTTTTTTCGTAAATCAAAATTAATTTAGTCATAGGATCATAAGATAATGAAAAAAAAATTCTGAAATTAACTTTATGTATAACGTAACTTTAGCTATTATTAAGAAACTATGTTTTTTTTAGTGATTGTAAATTTGATAATCCCGGTGGACAATTGTTATTCTGATCGATAATTCGTCTAATAATCATTCTGTTAAGTCTAAATATTAGACCATTTCAGAATCAGTGACAACTTGTTTTCTTTAACCAATTAGTGTGATAACTTGCTATAAACGATCGAACAAAACAAAATAAGTCAAAAAACGCTATAGAAATCAATTAGAACCAGTATTTTCAATTTCTTACTTTTTTAAATTTGATATAAAATACTTTGAAATAACTTAAGAAAACATATTTAAGAAGAATCACAAATACGTATATATAGGTATTCATCTTATTAATTTTTATCACAAAAAATAGAATTTAGTCATTTATGTTAATTGACAATTCGTATATATCTTGATTTCTCCACAGAGCAAAATGTATTTATGTATCAAAAACTACCACGAAAGTAAGATCTAAAAATATGTACATCTTTCATATATACTATGAAAAGTGAATTAGAGTTATTTTCAGTGGGATTGAGTACAAAATCGAATGGGAAAAGACAACTAAATCTACCTTAAACTGAGGTTGGTCAATGAATAGGAGTTTCATGAACACAACCCTTCACCACCTCTTCATTCATCATCCCTAAGCATCTCCGACGAAGACCACGCTGTCCCATCCTATAACCAAAAACATAAGAAACAGTAACAGTATTAAGGAAAACAATAGAAACAAGATATTTTTGTCTTACATCGAAATCCGTAGAAAAAGAGTTGTTATCTCTTAACTGCTTCAACGGTAATTCTGTTGGTGACGTGGCGGAAGAAGAAGACGCTGGAAGCGCTTCATTCTCCTCCTCTTTCTGATGTTCGCCCAATCGGTGCAACCTGGCACGGCGGTTTGCGACACAAGTTTGACAGAAGGAGACGGTGGCGGTGAGTTTGCCGCCGGAGGCTCGCCAGGGAGTGGGGGAGTGGCATAAACGGCAGAGCAGAACACGTAAATGCCTCGCCACCAATAAATTGGCGCTGTGAACTTTCTCGTCGCAGTTCCAGCACAGCTTCGCCTGGTCCGAGTCGCAGAGCAACGCCGCCTTCTTCTCGCACAGCGCGCATGACTCCATTTCTCTCTTTCTCTTCTCTTCTCTTCTCCTCTCTTCTCTTCTCTCTCTCTCTCTCTCTAATCCTCTTGTTAATATCATTATATCTTCGTTTCTGCGATTTCTCCGGAGATTTTTCTCCCGCGAAAAACTCTTCTCGAACGCAAATTCTTCACGATGAAACAACTCACACTATGAGTAGATATTTTTCACCACTCTTTACGCCTTTTGAACGTCTCACGTCACCATTCCAAGCTCGGTTTAAAAGTTTATTTCTGTGTTATTATTACGAATTTAGTAAAAGAGATATATACTGTATCATTAATTATCTAATATATAGTAATATATAATGTTACAACATTATAATAAAGTTTATTTATACATAATTATTATATATACATTTGATTAAGAAAATGGTTTTTGTGCTCCTATAGTGTTTTGTCTGTGGCAGCTCTTTCTCTTTCTTGTTCGCGCCATATTCGGCGTCGTTTGAAAGTTTCTTTCTATCGCTTCCTCCTTTCGTTTTTTTTTAATCAAATGAATATTGTGGCCAAAATAGTAAAAGAAGAGAGTGATTGTGAATGAAGAAAGCTTAGTGATCAGTGAATAGCAATGGAGAAGTACCTGCGAGAAAACTTCAGCGTCCAGCCGAAGAACCCTTCCGAGGCCGCCCTCCGCCGATGGAGATCCGCCGTCTCCGTCGTCAAAAATCCCCGCCGCCGCTTCCGCATGGTGGCCAATCTCGCCCAGCGCGCCGAAGCGGAACACAAGCGTAAGAAGCTCCAGGTACTCATTCGTCTCTTCTGTTTTCCATTTCAATACCTAATCTTTGTGAATCCATTAGTTCTCTCTTTTCGCTTTCGGATCAAATAACCGATTCCGTTGTTGAAACATGTATGCATCAAAATCCGATTGGTTTTGCTCCTTTTGCAAATTTCCATATTTCATTAAATTTCTCGGTGAGAATGCAGCCACATCGGTAGCGTAGGGAGCAATGAAAGCTAGTTCTTAGTGTAATTAAGTCCTTGTTAAACCAGTTACACAGTAATTTAGTAACCTACTCGTTTATTTTAAATATAATTAACGCATGTGAATTAATCCTAATATTAATAAAAGTTTACACTGAAAAATGTATATCATCCCGGAGAATTGATTAATCGTTAACGTGCTGTCGCCGGAGCTTATTTCTCACGTTCTCCGAAATTCTTCTGACATAGAGATTGAAAAATTGTCTCTCTCGCCAACTTCATCTTTTGGAGGTATTTAAACTTATTTGATCTAGAAAAACCACTGCATAATATATATATATATATATATATATATATATATATATATATATATATATATATGTATATATATATATATATATATATATATATATATATATATATATATATATATATGAATGTATGTATGTATATATACCAACAAGAAGTTGGGTTTATTAGAGGGTTTCCTTTCCACGACACGCGGTGAATTTGGATTTCTGTTGCGAGATGATTATATTTAGTGTTATACTCTCTCTCAAATAGGGCTTTCCATGAAAGAATCAATATCTTGAAGTTTGTTTGAGTGCATATAATAACCTCTTCATCAATCGGCAAACAAGTCTCTCTTTCCCTTTTGAGTGTGAAAGTTATCCCATTTAAATCTCTTCCTCAGGTCATCACGAAAGAAGATTATTTTTACATCAAGTTGCTCAACTTTTAATGTCAAGTACAACTTAGATTGAAGACATTTTGTCCACAACACAAGTGAAAATATCTCTTCAAAAACAATTTCTTTCTTCTAACTGAAGCCCTTCACAATTAACATTGTCTTATACTTTTATAAATAACAAAATAACAATTCAAAGCAAAATTCAGATCAATTCTTTCCTAATAATAGTAGGTTCTGAAAAAATGTGAAGCAACAAACACTTCTAACGTCCTACTAGTAAACAAAACAATGGGATACACCAAGTTGAAAAGAGAGATATCATCCGGCACCAATACTTCTAACATTTTTTGTTCGCGACAATACAAGAGAATCCTAACTGAGTATTTAACTAGACAATAAAGAAAACCTGTACCATATTAAGTGAGCGTTTGTGATATTATTGCCAGTATATCATCACACTCTTAAAATAAAATCCAAGAACTAAGATAATTTACTTCATATATTACAACAGTTTTTTTATCTAATATATATTTTAACATTTTTACCCTCAAGCGCATAAAGCGTAAAAGGGGGGGGGAGGGGGGGGGGGGGT
>Ga0209489_108964_pt1 | contig 12995 bp, 8 predicted proteins | sample SiratrowhiteBW_FD_187527 | JGI IMG/M metagenome (GOLD analysis project Ga0209489, IMG submission 187527) | Root nodule microbial communities of legume samples collected from California, USA - Siratro white BW (SPAdes) (version 2) | ecosystem: Host-associated > Plants > Roots > Nodule | place: USA... | reverse complement strand
GTTTCATTGAGTCATGTTCCATTTTTGCATGCATGGTTTCATTAAAAATTTTATGTTGCATATAACTGTCGCATGTTACTTTCCAATACCAAATTTGATATATACCCCAATCCTTAAAGCCCAGGCTCTAAACCTGGCACTGTTCCTCAAAGCCCAGGCTTTAAACCTGGCACCGTTCCTCAAAGCCCAGGCTTTAAACCTGGCACCGTTCCTCAAAGCCCAGGCTTTAAACCTGGCACCGTTTCTCAAAGCCCAGACTTTAAACCTGGCACCATTGCTCAAAGCCCAGGCTTTAAACCTGGCACTGACGTCATTCACTTACCCTATTTTCAAACACAAACTTTCCAAAGTTTCAAAAAATATCAAACCACCTAACAATCTTATCATCAAAGAACTACGTAACCCTGATTCTCTATCCTCGATAGAGATACGTAGGAGCGAGGTCAAATCCTCGTCGGGCCCTTCCTTAAAAAAAAATAGATATTTTTTTTGTTATTATTTGTATTTTATTTTTGTTTAGGAAATTATTATTTGTATTTTATTTTTTAGGAAAAGATAAATATTTAGAAAAACCACATTCTTTTATTTTATTTGTTTAATTAAAGGTACCGTCTTTTGACGGGCGTTGTGGGGTGCTTGTACCTTCCCCACACGTAACCGACTCCCGAACCTGAAATCTGGTTTTTGCGAACTTGCCTTATCTTGTTTTTGGTTTTCCATAGTTTTCCTTTAATAAATTATGGTGGCGACTCCTCTGTTTTTTTTAAAATTATATATATTTTTGTTCGCCGTCCCCGTCGTGACCCTGGTTGCGACAGTGATAATTATTAAGGTGATCAATATAAGGTAATATGGTAAATAAATAGTCATTTGTGAGAGTTAGTGTCATAAGTTGACCTTTTAGTTTGTCTTCTAAATCTTTATGGTTGTGATTGAACTCATGTACCAATTTTAGCTTAAACATTGTCATCATATATGTTATTGTATTCATTTTATCTTTTTCATCTTCCATTTAATGATAGGAAGAAATTGTGGGTCTATCTTAATTCATGGAAGACATTGGATTGTATGTAAATGGTAGTATCATAGTAGAAGTCACAAACATATTCGATGTGGCTGAAAAAAATGTGGTTATGATGAAAAAATATTATATGTATGGAACCTGCTAATAAGAAGATATCGCAGGTGTCTGATGATGATTCACATCGAAAACATTAGAGATGGTTGAAAACTATATTGACCAATAAGTTGTTGTGGAGGCTCATGAATATTGGAAGATGATAAAAGGGTTGTGGTTGATATGGATGCGTCTATTATGGCATGTCATACTGTGTAAAAAAAATTAAATGCTAACTAAGTTGAACTAAAAAGACATAATTAAATGTATTTGAAATTGAACTCACATTAGCATTAAATGTTGGTTCCTAATATGATATGCTGGATAGTGTGTGTGTGGTAGCATGCAAGTGACCATATTTGTTAAATTCATGTCCTTGAATTAGATAGTTATGCCAATCATTCATTTGTATTATCTACTTGTGATGATATTATGACTAATATCTATTTGTTCGTTTTCATGTCTTTTTGTTGGACCTTATCTAAGTTCAACGAATCAGTAGGAATGAACTGACAAAGGTCAAATTGTCGCATGACTCGATTGACTTATAAAACTCTATAACAGTGAAATATATCAGAGGAACAATTTCCCTACTTACAAGAGAAACCTTAATATTTGTCAATCATTTTACATTATTTTTGTGATATGGAGACAAACATATCGATGGGGGCAAGAGGTATGACATATGATAATTAATTTAACTGAATGGATGAACTCAATTTTGAAGGGAACACATTTCTTACCAATCTTTGCCATTGTTAAGTCAACCTTCAAAAGAACAAAATCGTGGTTTGTTGAATGAGGCATGAAGACAGAGTGCATGCTACGAGTAGAACATCAATACCCAAAAGAAATCACTACCTTACTTAGGAAAAATCAACCATTTGTCATGTCCAAAACTATAATTGAGAAGATTTTGAGTTTGATGTTCAAAAGATAACAACATCGCAACTTCATCGACAACCAATGTCACACACTATTAAATTAAATGATTGATGGTGTGATTGTGGGGAGTTCCAAGCTATTATATTACCTTGTCCTTGCGTCGTTGTCGTTTGTTCCTCTTGCCATTTGCAACTACTCACATTTTCTAACGCTGTGTATAGTCTATTGAGCATTTACAAAACTTATTAAGTACAATTTTATCGAGTTTGAAATGAAGGTTACTAGTCATGTTATATGGAACTGAATTTCATTCTTAACCCGTACATACATCGTAAGTAGTCAAGAAGATCAACTACTACTCATAACTATAATGAAATGGATGAATCAATTCAAAATAAATAAATAAAAAAGATGTTTTTATTGTTGAAATGGAGGTCATAATAGAAAAAAATATTCCTGTAAGACCCTAGAAATTTGCTCTAGAATAGTAGTATGTAAGGATTTAGAGAATAGTTTTAGAGTAGAAGTGGTATTAGTAAAATGATATCTAAATATTTTATTGTTAAAATGAAAAGTTCATATAAATAGGAAAACGAGTTATTTAGATTTCATTTTATAAAAACCGTCATCTTTCTAGAAATAACTCTTCAGTTTCTCTGTCTTCTCTCTAAACTTCTGATCCCATTCCTCATTATATTGATAATCAAAAGTCACCCTTAGGCTCCTAGCATCGAGCAAAGCAAGAGTGCCCGGTTAAATTCTTGAACAGAGTAAGTTCATTTTATGCTCATTTTCCTTTGAGTCAATCTCCAAGTGTTCTTAGGTACTTTATAAAAGTAACTTGCATGTGACATCTGAGGCATCAACAAGAGTCTATGTCAGTTCATGATCTTAGTGGTATAGTTTGATAGTTTATCAGAGCTCTTTAATGCAAGTTAGGAGATCCTATGTGATTTCTAGGCTTTGGAGCTATTTTGGAAAGTGTTATACTTTAAGTCAGTTAAGGGAAGCTAGTTACATGTTTTATTAGTTGATAGTTTTATTTTTTAATGAAACCTTATAGTAGATGACCTAGATGTGGGGGTGGTTACCAAGTTCCAAATTTCTCTTGAAGAACTTATAATTGAATTATTTGAAGTTAAATTCTTATACTTAATTTGTATAGAATTAGTAGTTATGATGTATTGGAGAATTTTATGTTGATAGCGTCATGGTATGTGATAGGATGACGAAACTTGATGTTTGATATTGTATGGATCTTCTGAAATTGGTTATTAACCTGAGCTTGAATTGTTTTGATGGTGCACTTTAGTTTATTATAAATAATGTATGGTATTATATTGAGATGTTATGTTTTGTAATTAAGACATAATATCTTCAGGAAAGTAGATACTCGTGTTGAGATGTCTATGATTGTGCATTGTCTTGGAATTCGTCTAGAAGGAAGTATCGAGACTCTACTAGTATATTGGAATCACATAGATGAATATTACTAGGTGGTGAGAGTCAATAAAGGTTTGGATTGAGTGATTGCAGTTTGAAATATAATTGGTCAAAACATATTCAAGTGGACTAACCTTGTCATACAAGATTGTTGATTCATTGAGTTGGGGACGGTGTAGATTCACAGTTTAGAGTTGTATGACAGGTGCAAACCTTTGGATCTATTTAATGTAATAGTCTTCTAGAAGTAGAGTCAAGTGTATTTGTATATGAGTCAATGTGTTATTGTATAGAAACAAAAATGATAGTATGATATATGAAATGATTGATGAATGCCTGAGTTATGGTATTTTGGTTAATATAGAAGATTTAAATTTTATGATTCTATATTTTAAAGTCTCTAGCTTACCCTTTTATTTGATATTTTGTTCGTAGTTTTGTGTTTTAAATATGTTATAATCATATATTACACGTGAGCAGAAGATTTGACAAGTATTAAGATTCTTTCATAAGTTAATAAAGCACATTTTTTTTATGCATGTTGTATTTTTATTTTATATTGTAAATATAAAATCCTTATGAAGAATGTTATATTATAAAATTAATAATCTACTTATGATGTTTTATTTCTTACCAAAAATTCAAACCCTAAACATAATTAATTTAATCAATGAAGTACATTTACATAAAAAAAACTTATAAATTTAATTCTATTACTAATTAAAAATTAGAATGAACCGTTTATTTCTTATTTTTTTTTAAAAAAACAACTATGTATAAAACAACAAAACGCTAAGTAAAGTAAAATAAAAAAATAAAACATCAATTTCTAAAATAAAAAAGTCGTGCACACCCATCTACCTAAAATAAAAACGATTTTTTTTATTAATTTTAAAATCATACCTCAAAACACAATTTACCTATCTACCTAAAATTTTAAAAATTTACCACATCGGTAAATTTGTACGAAAATTAAACTAAATGGTCCTCACCTTTCCAAATTTCAAAGCAAATAACACATCTCAGATGTGATGGAACATAACATGACATATATCTAATCTAACCAAGATTATTCTTAAATTGGCTAACTTGAACTGCGGTCAAGGTTAAGTATCTGTGCTTAATCCATTTATCACATAAGACCTTTCAACTGTATTTATATGTAAGTGACAGATATGCCACTTTTTATAACCACGTGGTGACATGTGGATTGCATTATTATTTCGTGATCATGTTTGGGACCACAGCACCACAATGACCGGACAGAACACAGAATTTTATCTTCCCCGTTTCCTTAGGCGGTTTTACAAACATTCATAGGAAAACAATAAATGTGTATATATAAAAAAATTAATAAATGTATATTTAAATTACTATTATAACTATAATCAGATGTAATATTCATCAAAATATTTTAAAATAAAACAACTAAGATGTACATGTATTTTATTGAAAATATTCTTAAATAACTCGAGTTACTTTTAATTTATAATATTATTAATTAAATTGAACTGACTTAATGAGTATCTATGGCTGCATCCATAACCTTAACGTTGGAGCAGTGAGTGAGGGAGGGATGGTCACACGTGTTCAAACAGGGACACCTTAGAACTCAGTATCACGGTCATTCTTGTCTTCCTCAATCAACTGCGTTTCTACTTACTTTGTTCTCTTTGTTCCAAATTCCGACAAACAAAAACAACAACATCAACGTCTTCATCCATTTCGCCAGATACTATTTCCACTCATTAAAGACGGAACCATGTTTCCCTCACCACGCAATTCAATCATGCCTCCCACTTCCTAAAAAAATACTATCATCCTCCTCCACCAAAACCATGTCGGACAATCTCCACGGTTCCGAAATCTCGCCCAGCACCTCCTCCGCGAGTCTCGGCGAGTTGCCGGAAATCGCAGCGATACGGCTCGGGATCGATCTCGTGTCGGCAGCCAGGCGAAATATCGCCTTCTTGAGGAGTGTGGCCGATTCGGCATGGCTTCACCACACGTCCATTATGGTGGAAGCCATAAGAAGGTAAACTCTATGGAGCAAAAACACCTCCCTTTGGTTAAGTAAACTCATCTGACGGTGGAGCGTTTTTGCAGGTACCATGATTTATGGATGCCGTTGATTGCTGATCTCACGCTTCCCGACTCTGCTCCTCCTGTAATTCTTCCTGCGCTTGACGTCCAATGGGTTTGGTTCTGTCACACTTTAAACCCTGTGAGTTCGTTTATCGTTTGTTTTCGTGAAAATTAAAGAAAAAGAAAATTCAGTTTGTAATGTTGTTTACCGTTTTAGGTGAGTTACAGGGAATACTGCGAGACGAGGTTCTCGAAGCTGATAGGGAGAGCGGGAATTTTCGACGAGGAGAACAGAGAGTACGCGTTGATGCGGTGCATGGGGATTTGGAGCGGCAGATACCCGTTGGAGTCGTTTGAGAACGAGGCGAGTTCGGATTCGCAGGATTCGGGTGGCGAGGTTGTTGGGGGGAGTTTGAAGGAGGGTCTGTTTAAGGAAGTTGAGAAGCAGAGGTTGTTGTTGTGCTCCATGTTCGTAGAGCCGTACAGGTCTGAGGTTGTGTACTTGATTGCCGCTAGACAGCGATACAGGGCTTTCTTGTTCATGCTGCAGAGGTTTTCGCGTGAGTTTTCTTCGCGCTTTGTTCCTACTTCGGACATCCTCTTAATGTGGCTGACCCACCAGGTGTGTTTTTTTGTTGCCCTTCGTTCTCCTCTTAAATGCTTTCACATTCAATATCTTAAGTCTTAATTTCGCACTCGCTGATGAAGTAGCCACCAGAATGACATTTACGTAGCTATTTGTTCTTTTGATGACTCTCTCCCTATGTTAATTTTTTCAATTCCTCTTTCTGACTCTCTGTTATATTCTTTCAACTGTTTCCTTTTAACGGAGTAGAGCTACCCAACAGTGTATTTTGAAGATTTGAGAGCATTAGCTGTAGAAAGTGATCTGCGGAAGGTGGTAACTCTGTCTGAAACCCCGAAGGAAAAGGAGTTTGAAGAAACTAAGAAATTGTGGGATAGGGCATTCAATCAACCTTATGAGAAAGCAGGTGGAGAGGTGCCTTTCACACTGGAAGGTGTTACCTCAATCGAATCCCCTGTCTATTGGGAAGAATCAGGCACAGATGTCAATACAAAATACAAGTCCATGCTTCCAAGATTTTTACTTGAGGTCAATTTCTTGCTCTCTTTCTCTGCTTCTAATGTTGTCCTTTTCTTGTATACTTGTCAGATTGTTGTGTACCGGGTTGCTCTTTTTCTTTCAAGTCTTTGTGATAAATAACATGAAGTAGTTTTTGTGCGGTTAATGTTAGGAGACACCACTATCAATTTGGTTGTAGAAAAGGTATAATCCTATAGCTACATTCATTTGCTTGAGTTTCCTAAACAGGAATTTTCTTTGCTATATCACTCAGATGTTTTGGTTTGTAATATTTTCATACATACATGTATGATGAACTTACCCAAAGCTTCTGTACAATAGAGTATAAGTGATAGTGATGCAACAATATATAACAAATATTTCAAACAATCCTTGAAACAGAATATCATGGACATACGTGACAGTATTGCACAAGAATGAAGTGCGGCTAATTTTTACAATGCAGGCTTGTGTGTTCGTGAGACTTAAGCAAAGAATAAGAACATTGCAGAAGGATATAAACCGTGATTTCTTACGCCTCCGAATAACAAGGTGTCATAGTGAACTGAAGCTAGATAAAGCCTTCTCCGATTTCACCAATGATTCATGGAAAAAAGCTTGGCACTTATACTGTGAATTTGGGACGAAGGGAGTTATGCTTGAGTTTCGTCGCCGTGGTGGTAAATGTATAAGAGGAAGTAGCCTGTTGGACACGGTTTCATTCAGCTGGAATGATTTATTGAGAGCAGATTCTTTAACTTTGGAAAAGGAAATTAGTCAACAGGTGAATGTTGTTACATCAATAACTCCACCAGTTCAAGTACCGTACTTGTTGAAATGTGTACCTGATCGAGTCACTGACGATTCTGGGGCAATGATATCTGATGTGATTCTGAAAATGAATAGTTATCGTCCACAAGAAGGGCGATGGTTGTCTCGCACTGTTCTTGATCATGCAGGGAGAGTGTGTTTTGTTGTTAGAATTAGGTGAACCTCTTCAACTCTTCTATTGAGAAATAGTTGGCATGGTTAATAGCATTTTGTACTAACTAACAGGCAAATGTTTGAACTACAGGGTAGGAGGAGGATTTTGGAGAAGAGGTAGTGAAGCTCCTTCAGCTGTTAAATGGGAAGATAGGATTATAGAGATACGTGAAGGATCTTGGTCTTATGTTGCTGGTTCCATTGGTAGAGCCCCTGGTATGTTTTATGTACATATTACATAAATTTAATCATGGTCATTGTATTTGTCTCGTCTTATCTTCCTTTCAGGATTGTGGACACGAGTCAGAAAATAAACTAGAAAGTAAGAATTGATATTGGTCTGAATAAGAAAACCATACTTCTGCTTTGAAATATCTTGCTCTCAAGTCTTATTTCTTTCACATTAGTCCAGATTCAAAAGTTGTCTGAAGTTAGTGTATATTTTCTAACACAATATGTTTCGGATAATGTTTTACGTTGGCCGCTGAGGGATTATATTTTCTAACACATTGGGAATAAAATATCAGCCTTTAAGGCTTGTCAAAGCTAGTTTCCCTCCTAAATTAGTTGTATTATATGATATTATGTTCGGCTTCTACTAAGCCTTGGTCCTATCTCTTTCTTTATAATTTATCTATATTAGGTCTTGTGAAGTATTACTTAAGAACAGGAAAATTCAATGACTTAACTGCATGTCTTTATGTCTCCATCTTTTTTATACGATGCTATATATGTCTGCTCCCCTTCTTTTAGAGCAAATCTCAAATATTTTCCTGTTTTGTTTCAGTCTATTAATATTTTCTAGTTTTGTTTCTGTCTAGTACAGAGAAGGTGGTGGCCACTGCAAAGCCAAAGGAAGCTACCGAACAATGTAAAGCTGCATGGAACTTTTCAACAGGAGATGAACTGACAATACAATGGGAGTCATCACAATCAGTGTCAGGTCTCACCTTTAGTTTGCTAAATCAAACCTCTCCAGAGTCATCGGTAGAGTGTCAACTTCCCTAAATATTATCCTGAAACAAATGCAATTTTTTTGCTTCTTAATTTGGCTGAATCCTAAGTTGCAATAATCAATTGCAGGTGCAGTTATTGAGAGGGAGGCAAAGGCAATATCAAGTAAAGAAAACAAAGTCAAAGAGAAAAGGTGAAGACATGAGAATAGAGTCAAAGGAGAAAGAGATTGAGGAAGAGGAAGATGAGGATTGTTTTCTAACAGTAGTACGTTTCACAGAAGATAACCCAGATGGAAAAGCCACTGCACTTCTAAATTGGAGGCTATTGGTTGTTGAAGTATCGCCCGAAGAAGATGCAGTGCTGATGCTTCTGCTTTGCATTTCAATACTGAGAAGTGTATCAGAAATGAAGAAACAAGACTTGGGAGGCTTGTTGGTGAGAAGAAGATTAAGGGAAGCAAGGTTTGGAAGTAGAGATTGGGGATCTGTGATACTTCATCCATCTTCATGGTCCTCATCCATTGATTCAACTTACCTTCAACCATGGCATTGGCATGCTGGGGTTGTGGTGAAATCTGATGCAGTAGATCAGCTAAAAAGGTATCCAACATTAGGCCAATCACCAGTGGAAGGTAGTGACATGTTGTACAAACAAGGCATTTTAAGTTAACCCTCTCTTCAATTTTAGCAAATACTACCTATTACTATCATTATTTCCAAAATTTTAGCTTGCTTCAAGTTCACATTTTTACTGGAATTCAAAACTCTGAGCCCCAAAAATTTGTTGGAGGATAATATAAATATTGTAAAAAAATGAAAATATAAAATGGTTTGGTTGTGGCTTGTGAGTACCTGCCTCCCTCTTAATTTTTTAGTTGGGTGCATGTACAAAATTATATTCAAATTAATTTTAGTTTTTAACTTATTTTCTTCTATGAATCCATTTGCAGGGATAATTTCTAAAACTATTTTCTGATATTTTATTGAATAGTATTTTTATTGTCTTAATTTTCTACTTATACAGACTATTGATAATGGTAAGAGTCTAACTTAGAAATGAATATATAAAATTGAGGATTTACAAACCAAGGATAAGTCTATATATTAATAGTACAATATGAAGAGTTTTTATTTTATTATTTAATAATAGATTATAAATGATCATAAATGATAAATTTGTAATTTTTATTTTAATACGAATGAAAAAAAAAACAGTTTTAGTAATTAGATTTGAAACTGCTCACCATTCCATTTGTTTTCTAAGTGTAGACTACCTGGATATTTTTTACATTGAGTTTATTAATTAAAGGTTAAATTAATAATTTATTCTCTATATTTATATAATTTATTCACTTTAACTTTTAAATTATTAGAAGTTTTAATTAAATCTCTTAATTTGTAAATTAGTAGTATTATATCTTTTTCATTAATTGGTACAAACGACCTTATCAAACAATGTATTGAAAGAAATTAAGTTGACGTGTTAACTTGAAAATAGGAAACTTATTTATAATTTTTCAATAATATAAGAACAATTCAAATAAACTATATAAATATAAGATTAAATTGAATAAATGTGTATTACGTCTTTTCGGCAAAAAGAAACATATTATAAAAAAGAAAAAAAAATAAATGGGAAACTAGACCAAACTCAGAGACAAAATTAATTCTCAAAAAGAACTTAAACAAAACAAAACACAGAGAGTTTATATCTATTATAAAAAAATCTAAAATAATAGTAAAAGATAAGTTATTGTATTAAAAGAAATTAAATTTATTGTTTAATTCTAAATAAAAAAGTTTATTAGTATAATGATTATCTTACTTAAAAAGATATGAAACTTTGAAATCTATTTCTTTATAAAAGGATAAACACTTATTTCATTTTTCTTTAATAGACTAAGGAGCAAGTTGGATTGAGGTAAAAGCTTGACAAACCAATATAAAATCAGTATTCAACTATAAACGTCCATAACCAATATCAGTGAATCTCTGACACTACCATTCGTGTTAACGTTAATTCAACCAGTCAAAGGGTAGTACCAGACCACCTGAATTGAATGAGAAGCTTTTCCAAATCTAGCTAGTACTTACACACACAAAAATTTGAAACAAAAAGAAGAGTCAGTAATATCATTATTTATTGCTTTATTAGAAGAATTACCTTATATTCTGACGTATTTTTGTATAGAATCAATATATGAATGCTAATATCTTGTTGAAACCTAAAATAATTTCTCCTTCTTCAATTCATCCAAGCAGAAAAGGTGATAGCAGCAAGTCTAATTAATTTAATAGGGGACTTCTTGAAAACTTAATAAAAGATAAAAAAAAAAACATCAGAAGATAAATCAATCAACTCAGGAAAAATTTGCTAAAGTCAAGACTAGATCTACAAGGCTCATATTATGATTTAATATAATGGACAACTATCTTAATTATCTAGAAACAATATATGATTTTTTTTAATGTTAAGTCAATTTTAACAAAAAATATAAAACATACAAAATTTAATATTTTATTAGAATTTCTAATTATTTTATCTAAATTTAACTATTTATATGATTTTAGTAGTTATGTGGTAAGAATTTATTAGAGTAGAAGTAGTACAATTAAAATGACATTGGAATATTTTATTATTAAAGTGAAAAATTTATATAAATAGAAAAATCAAAGGCCACTTTTTGACTCCTAACAGGGAATAAAGTAAAATTGTTCGATTAGATTTTATTTAGAGTAAGTTCCTATGTGTTCCTTTTTCCTTTGAGTCAGTTTTCCATTTTCCTGTATACCTAGAAACATGTGTCTTGCATGTGAGGTTTTTAGTCCTAAGATTAGTCTATATTAGTTCAGAGTCCTAATGATGTGATATAATTATTGATCATGACTCTGTGATGTAGATTAGTTTATTTGTGTGCCTTTTGGGAGTTGGAACTCCTTTCAGGTATTCAGTCATCTAATCAGATAAGGAAAGTTAGAATTGAGTCTCAATAATGCCATAAGTTAAAAAAGGTATAATATGATTACTTGTTTCAATTTCTCTTTCAAGTTTTGTCTTCTTAGTAAAACAAATGTTAATTGAATGAGTAGATAGTCTCACTTAGCCTAATATAGCCTGATATGTAGATTAAGTTAAACAAGATAGGTTATTTATTTTGAATCTGGTTGTTAATTTGGTTTGGTCTAGGTAAAATATGAATATTATTGGTGAATCTCGGATTAAGTATGTGAAAATGAATTAGTTTGAATTATATGTAGAATAGGTATGTTACTCAAATTGTCATAGAACTTTGAATATAACCCATTGACTCAAGCTGGAAATGATAGTTTGGAAACAAGTAGAAAAAGATATGAAAAAACCTCTTGAGTCACTTGGATCAATTTCAAAATTCTATAGCTTTTTGTAAAATTATGCAGATTCACTAAGTTGTAAATTAGAAAACTCGAGAGCATTAGTTGATAGACGAATTTAGTCCCACTGGTTTGGGAGTTGGGTGAGCAGTGTTCTCGCTGGACGAAATTAAGAGAATTAAAAATTCGAGAGCATTAGTTGTTGGGCGAACCATACTCGTTAGAAAAATTTGGTTCTAATAGTTGGTCATTAGGCGAGCTTAAGACTCGTTGGGCGAACTTAAGACTCGTTGGGCGAACTTATAGTCCAAGGAGTTGGTTGGTGGGCAAGTCTGAGACTCATTGGACTAGAATTGCAAGTTTTGCATATATATATTTCTAGTTCTTTTAGAATTTTTAACATGCTATAAAATCTAATTTATGTATGATTGTATGATATATTGATGAATAATATAAAATATGAACCATGTTAAAGTGTGATTTAGACATAATATTTTTTAGAAAAAGAAATATTATGTTGAGATTGTTTAGGGTATGTATTGAATTAGAGGTTCATCTAGTAGGAGATATCTTGACTCTACTAATATATTAGAATCATATAGATGAAAATTATCAATTAGTAAGAGTTGAGAGATGTTCATATGACTGAGTTTGTGGTTTGAAAGATAATTGGTCTGGTAGGTCATATGGATTTATCCCGTCATATAATGAGACTTAGTTCATATGTTCATGTAGTTGTATAGAAAGATACCACAATGAAGATAATATGATGAGTGAGATCTCTTATTTAAATGTTTATGTGGAGGTCAGTAAAACTTTTGTGATGAGTGACATTAGATTTAAGTTATTTGTAGAAACTTGATCTTTTAATACATTGAAATAAATAAAATATTAAAGATTCCAGATGTTATTAACTTGTTTTAATTGAAATTTATGTTAAAGTCTTTTAAAAATCTACAACTTATCTTATTTTTTTTTTTTTTTTTTTTTTTTTGTGTTTGTTTGTTTAAATTTGTAATGATAATATATTATATGGAAACAAAACTTTACAATGAAGAGATGAATTTTTTTATTTTTTTATATTCTGTTC
>Ga0209489_108960_pt1 | contig 12999 bp, 7 predicted proteins | sample SiratrowhiteBW_FD_187527 | JGI IMG/M metagenome (GOLD analysis project Ga0209489, IMG submission 187527) | Root nodule microbial communities of legume samples collected from California, USA - Siratro white BW (SPAdes) (version 2) | ecosystem: Host-associated > Plants > Roots > Nodule | place: USA... | reverse complement strand
ACTAAAAAAAAAAAAAAACAATGATAAGAAACAAAAAACAAGTAAATAGAACCAAAAGTTGAATAAAATGCTTCCAGCAAGATAAAATAGCTTTGAGGATAAAAGTCAAGTATTTTAGATTGTTCATCAGCATCAGTTGTGCATAGGCTTTTGGAAGTGCATGAGCACTGTACAAGAGTAAATTAGATATTATCAAGGTGATGGAAATATATATTAAGTTTAAAGTTTATGGTATCAACCATCAAATGGGTTAGCAAATAGGACAACACAAGAAAGTTACCTTGTCAATGGAAGGACACTTAGAAGTTGATCAAGTGGTAAGAATGGGACACCTCTCTCAAATTTTACTCTCACTTGACTCATGCCCCTTAAGTCCTAAGCAAAGGAATGATAGTAAGAAGATACCATAAACTTTAAACCTAATATATATTTCCATCACCTTGATAATATTTAATTTTACTCTTGTGCGTTGCTCATGCACTTCCAAAAGCCTATGCACAACCGATGCTAGATGAGCAATCTATAATACTTTACTTTTATCCTCAGGGTAAGCCATTTTATCTTGCTAGAAGCATTTTATTCAACTTTTGGTTCTATTTACTTGTTTTCTGTTTCTTATCATTGCTTTTTTTGTTTGTAAGGTTATTTCACTCATGTTCCTTGTATTGGTTAGTATTGTTTTTTGTTCATGCAGTGTAATTAGTGCTAATGGAAGCAAATGTTGTGTGTCTTTGATCTAGGAAATTTGCAAACTTCCATGGATAGATGATAGGGGCTAGTGGCTGAAACCAAAGAACTCAAAAATGAATTATCTGTGTGAACTACTTACTCAGTACCGTAGCATTCCACACAATTTTGAACACTTCATTTGCTAATGTTTTATGCATCTCAAAATCTCCTTTTGTGTTTTATAGGAAAAGGAGGCCAGAAGAATTTCACTCAAGGCTGTTAGCTTCTTTGTTAGAAGCTCTAGCAAATTTGCAGAGAAATTTGGTTCTCTATATGTTGACCCAAATGCGCCTTGCAAGTTAGACACAAAAATAAGGTTCGTCAACACACTCTCTACCACACAAAATCACAACTGAGACCGACTAAATAAACCTACTAAATTTGTGATCTTGAGTAAATTTTTTCTCTAATAACTTTATCATGGCTTCGACTTCTTTCTTTTTTTATGACAACTACATTGCAACGTTGCATGTACTTTTTTGTGTGGGAAATAACGCATAGTTCAATGTTTCCTTTGTTTGTGTTGTTGATACTTTTAGCAGTGCTGGCATTGGGGATACCATAAGTCTTTGCCATGAGTTTGTTGACAAGCCTTGCTCGGACATTTGTGACAACAAAGAAGATAGTGTCTTGTATGCTATAGAAATTCTGAACACAGTTTTCATTTTCTTATTTGACATTGATCATGTGAGTTAACTTCGACGATGGTTTTGACAGCGGTGGCAGTGTATAAACTTGGAATAATTTGGCTCCTCATCAAATCTCATATTATTAACAGCTTCAAGAAACTGCTCAAATGGAGCAGGACAGAAGCAACACATCAACTCTGGGGAACTGGTCAACTTTTTTCTTACAACCAAGAAAGCTTTTATTGTCACCCTGATAAACCTTGTAGTTTCCCTGAATATATCATGTCTTTGGTCATAATCAACATGCTGACCACACTAGCTCCTTGACGTGGTGAGAGAGCTTGTCATGGAAGAGAGAAACTTGGCGTATTTAAGAAGGCTGCCCTTGACATCGACTTTGGGACCAATTGTGAAATCAAAACTCATCTAGAAAATCTTCTTCGCGTGACTCTTCCAACCAATCGTAGCACCCCTCTTTAACAATAATATTCTTGATCTGAATCCCGTAAAGGGTAGTGTTGTTCACGTACTGCACAGTGAGGCCACCACCATGCTCATGGCATATTTCGATAAACAGTATTGTCCCAAGAAATTGGAAGAAAATTTCGTTAAGCAGTTGGTGTCTGATGAAGCTGTGGTGCAATTCGAATACTTCATGCAACTTTTTGAATCACGAATTTTGGTGGTAATTTTTATACAACGAATTATAATTATCTCCATTTGCTGGCCTTTTATTTCACATTCACGTGCAATAGCGCCTTTTCATGCATACATTTTTATACCCATACATGTGTCAATTTTTCATAAAAGCAGCAACCATTTATTACCATTCACCTAACAATATAGTACAAGGCCTACTTTGGTGAATTTTGTTTAAGAGTAGTTATACTTTGACTAACACAGGTGGCACACATCCACTTTACAACCTTATGTGGTGTTCTTATGTAGTGTTGATGTGGTTAAGATAAATGACGTGTAAAAAACATTCCTGCTGGCACTGAAAGTCATTTTTAGGGTTTACATGTTTGGGGTTTTATCTAAAATGCTGCCTAGATATTCTATCAAGGGTTGAGAAGTAGTGAGTTTGAATCTCAGATCTCTTAAATCTCCCCACTGCTGTCGCCGCTGCTATAGTCGTATCTGCTGCTGTCGCCGCCGTCGATTCTCGACCACCGTCAATTCTCTCACCACAGTCACTCGCCACCACAACCACTCTCACACGAAATCTCCTTTATGCAAATGGGTGCACTGGACTCCTATCACGTTTCAAATCTTAGATTTAGATACTTAAAATCTAATTATGCCCTTTCATAACAAAATATCCTAAATGTCCTTTAAAAAGAAAAGTCTCGTTTTATCCTTATCCACGTGTACAATTAAACCACTCAGTAATTGGCATCTGATTGTATGTCAGTTGTAATTGTCAAAGCAAAGTTTTCCTTTGTTTAATTATCTTTATTTGATCATTTGTGATTCATGTGGGGCCAGCCATGATGGTTTTTGTTAGATTAGAAATTCATCGAACTTCTTTAGAGTTACAAATTATATTTCACATCCACCAAAGCAAAGACACATGAGTCATTCCTTGTGACTTTGGCACAATATTCAATACTGGAAGAGATCATGTAATGCCCAATGCTCCTCGGACAAACTACACATTCTACTCCCTGAAATCTTGTATTTTGGAGCAAAGTGTTGTTCATGAATAATGCAAAACTTAGTGGCTCAAGTATTTCTGCCTTGGAGCTGGGTCTCTCGGCACTTCCGACACCATTATAGGAAGGCCGATTCAAAAACAATTCGGGTATGTTTTGCTCAAAGATTCAAAGTAGTCTACACTTTGTTATGGCTCGTTCCGATAATAGTACCTCATATCAACTTTATTTTTAAATCATACTAAGAATGTGATACTATTGGACAGTCTCACAACACTAAAGAAGTACCTTCCACTTTTTTAGGAGGAGATGAATTTTGATCTGAAGGCGAATTCAAACAGAGTTGTTCTACTTTTGATGAATCCAAAGTATAGGTTCAACTTCTTTTTCAACTCATAAGTTTTATTTACTTTTATTTGTAATAAGTCATTTGAATAAAGGTGAGATTATTTTTTCATAAAATAAGCATGGTCAAACGACATAGTTTGAACTTTTTTATGACTTTGATCGAGTAACCAAATTCAGTCACATTTATATTTCTTTCAAACGATAATGTTTAGACTCATTTAAATACTTTGGCCAAGAGACCTACTAAAATTTCATTTGAAAATTAGTAAAAAAAATTAACTACTTAATATAAATTAAAATCAAATTCTTTTTGAATTTTATATTTAATAAAAATTTTATTATATTTAAATAAAAGGTAATAAAACAGAGAATGAAGAAAAATTTAAATTTTTATTAATTCAAATATTTTTTATTATTTCTTAGATTAGGATATGGTTGTTCCTATTATTGTTATAGTACATCACACCTCACCCAAATATTTGTCTAATCACTCATTGAGGAACAACTATTTTGTTATTATTGTAATCTCTGGACATTGTCTGGGAAGGAGATAGGCTTTCCTTAGTCTTTTTCATAAAACATATTAGTTTGAACTTCAAAAAAAGTTAAATCCCTAAACCCTAAACCTTAAATTCTAAACATTAATCAACATATTAGTATGTTTTTTCTTTTTTTTATTAATTTGTATACATCAAAATTTACGTTTAGTTAAGTTCTTTAACTTGTTTAATTTTTAACATTGTCACAACTTATGAGATGTAATAACCAACTGTTATGACAAAATTATCTGCAAGGCAATCAGAATTTTAGCAAGCAATGTCTTAGATCGACCCAGCATTTGATCAGGGTAAGAGGTTAGGCCATATGACAACAAACTTGGTTGAATGCATAAACTTCATTTTGAGGGATGCACTTCCCATATGTGCTCTTGTGTATACATCTTTCAAAAGAACGAAAAATAGTGTTGTTGAACGAGGCACAAAGGTTGAGTGCATCTTATGAGTAGCCCATACATATCTACAATATATTACTGCCTTCCTACATAAAAATGAACAACAATTTGTTATGTGTCATGTGCAAAGATATAACTGTCAAAACACTAAGTTTGATGTGACGAGAATTAACCCCAACTTCGACATTAACCAATGTCTTTCACATACAAATTAAATGAATATTGGTGTGACTATAACCAGTTTCAAGCTCCAAGGCTACCTTGTGCACATGTCATAACTATTTGTTCATATTGCCATTTAGACTTAACTACATTTGTTTTCCCTGTCTACACCCCTTCACAAAAGTTACAAGGCCTATGAGCTACAATTTCATCTGGTTTTAAATCAAGATTATTGGAAATCAAGGCCTATGACAAAAATCTGTAGGTAACCAGACATTAACCAAGAACTACTTCCATTTCTTGTTTTCCACAAAATTTTATTAATGGCTATAATTTTACATTATCCACGTACAATTTCATCAAGTTTTGAAATCAAGATTATTGGAAATTAAGGCCAATGACAAAAATATGTAGGTAATCAAACATTAACCACGAATTACTTTCATTTCTTATTTTCCAAGAAATTTTATTGGTGGGTATAATTTTACATTATCCACTGATACTGATCCGGTTGAACTCAGCACCCAAAGAAAAAAAACCTTTAACCACTACATCACACAAACTATATTATTATTCTTATTATGATCATATTTACAATTATGATTATTAATATTATTATCGTTAATAATAATAATAATATTTTTATTTATATTAAAAACAAAAAATAATAATATTAACAACAATATAAATAATATCAAAAATAATATTAATAATATCGATAAAAATCATATTAATGAGATTTGTAATAATAAGAATAATAATAATAAAATTTAAATTGTTAATATTATTAATAATATTAACAGTAGTAATAATAATAATAATAATATTAATACCAATAATAGTAATTTCAATAAAAATATTATTATTAATAATAATATTACAAATATTTTAATCTAAATATAAATCATTTTAATAAATATATTATTAATATTAAAAATACAAATTAAATAATTAATAATATTAAAAACAACTTTAATAATATGGAAAAATATAATATTAATAATAATACTAATATCAATGATAAAGCTATTATTATTCATAATAATATTAATACTAAATATTATTTTTATTTTTATTAACAATAATAACTATAATATCAATAATAATATCAATAATATTAATAATAATAGTTATAATATTGGTAAAAACAATATTTATAATGTTTATAACTATAGTATTAATATAATTTATAACATTAATATTATAATATTATTAACATTAATAGTAATACTAATACTGATAATATTATTAACTATAATAAATATTAGTTCTTAATAATAATATCATAAATATTTTTAATACAACTGAAAATAATAGAAATAAAAATATTAATAATGTTAAAAATACTTTTCATATAAATATAAATTATATTAATAGAAGTAGTAATAATATTCAAAATATTAATAAAATATATAATAATAATAATATTAATATAAATAGTAATAATAATGTTATTAAAATTAATAACAAGAAAAGAAAAAATAATAACATTAATATCATTAATATTATTTTGTAATATAAACATTAATAATATTAATAATTTTAAAATATTAAAAACAACATTAATAACTAACAATAAGATTATAACTAAAAATAATAAAATAATAATATTAAAAATAATCTTATTATTATAGTTAATAAATTACTATTAACGTTAACATTAATATTCTTATTTTTAATATTATTATTATTAATGTTATTTTTATTACCCGTATTAATATTATTAATAACATTAGTATTTTAAATTTTATTAATTTATTATTGTTATTATGAATCTTATTAATATTTTTTTATCAATATTATTAATATTATTATTGATATTATTTATATTATTGTTAATATTATTATTGTCATTTTTAATAAAAATGATAATAATAAGATTAATAATATTATTATTATTATCATTAATTATAATATTAATAATAATAATTATTATTAATAATATTAACAATCATAATCATAGATATAATCATAATATTATTATATAGATTATCTCGCACAGTGGTCAAAGGTTTCTTTAAACATTCAAAGGTCTTGCGTTCAACTCCTCTTTATTGCAGTTTGGTAGTGAGACTTAGACTCACACTTGTATTTCTCTTGATTGCATAATCTGAGTATTATTTGGAACAGTGTTCTTACAAAGTTGATTCAACTTGAAGAATATTTTATATAGAATTTCAAGAAATATTTTATGCACTTATTTAGAAATGTCCACTTAGTATTAAATGGAAAAATATTCAACCTTCTAAACTTTCTTTTTTTTTTAAAGAAATATCGTAAACTTTAATTTGATCTTAATTTATCTTAAATTTTATTTTATTTAAAAGTCGATAACTTATCATTTTGTATTTTTAAATAGACACCTAACAACCTAGGATAGTCCTACTTAATTTTTTAAAATTTTCAATTGTTTATATCATATTCGAGTTAAATCATTTACAATAAATATTAACAATTTATTAATTTCTTTTCATTTTTTAATATGATTCATTTTTTAAATATTAGAGTAATAGAAAATAAGATTTTAATAATTAAAGAAAAAATATTAAACATCTATTATATTTCTTAATATTTAATTTTATTATGTTATAAATTTTGCAAATTGTTAAGTGTTTTTAAATTTGAGTTACATATAATCTTTCTTTTAAAGCATTTTCTATTAAAGTATAATTTTTAGTATAATTTATATTCTCTGTTTGAGTAACTATTGTTTATTAGTTTAGTTATCTTTCTTAATCTTACTTGATTATCAACTTTATTTTTAACATCCATTTGGCTCCTATTCTAAACTTGTTTCAAGACGAATATATTAACTTTCATACATAAAATGGTTTAATTCTTCTTAAATGACTTTCATCTAATTTTCATTGTCTACCACTTCATTGATGTTTTAAGGAACATTGTATGATGTGAATATTGATTGATCTTTAAGAGTTGATATAGCATTTACTCTTTCATTTGAATTATATCAATGATAACATTAGTTGGATGGTTCTTCACCATGTGTAATTTTGTCCAATAAGTTTTCATTTTTTAGTTAGATCATCTATTATGTCTTCAAAGTCTTTTGTTTACAGTCTCATGTTCTTTGGTTGTTCTTGCAAGTAGAAATATGCAAAAAAATAGTCTAACTCTTGTTAATTCTTTATTAGGCTTGAAGTAATTAAATTTTACATCAATGAGTTTTTCAATAGTTGACATTTGAAAGTTGTAGACTTTATAAGTCTTAAACACATCAAAATATTCAAAAAAGATTCCTTCATCATTGTTGAAGTCAAAATTCTTTGATATTAAGAATAAAATAATTGTGGAAAATAGGTTAGATACACAAGAAGGAAGAGTTAAATTGTTATCAAATTTTTTGTAAAGTTGTGTTTGTGATGTGTCGACAAATTTCAAGTTTTTTACGTTATATACAATTTATCAAAAATGTTTCTATAAACTTGGTTTTTAAAAACTCTTCTTTCTTGTTAGATAGATTTAATAACCTGCAATTTAAACGAGCTTAAGGAAAAGAATGATTTACACTACAAATTTTTATATTGTTTCCTTTATAATTGTAGATTACGTTTAGTTCTTAATCAACATATCAAAGATCAAATTTCATTAAACAATTAATGTTATGAAATTTGAATAAAGTATTATTTAGAACTCGGTCATTCATGCCTAGACAATTCAAGTATTATTTGAACATTAAACACTATACAATTTGAACATTAAATACTATACAATTCAGAGTATTGTTTGAAATGCAATAGCTCTTTTTAAATAACTTGTTTCGAAGAAGAACTACTCTTGACTAAGACTTGAGCATTTTTGTAACACAAATACTCTTAACTAAAGATTTTACAAAGGAAGGGTTATTTAAATTATCACAAGGTTTTTCTCACTAAATAAAAGGCTTATACATTATTCTAGTATGTCAAACAAACAAAAACAATGTTTTTATGAAGTTTAGGACACTGAAAGCTTTTAGTAAGAATATTGACAACATTTCAACAACCCTTGATCACTTGTTCTATGTGATTCAACTTGGAAAAGTACTTTATATAGAGTTAAGAAAAGAGTTATTGTAAATCCTCTAATGCTTGTTGAGAAACTTCACTTTAGGTCTTTGCCTCCAAGCTTTCATATGTCCACAAAAAGATGTAGAGATGAATTAAATGCACTCCATATATCATTAATTGTTTATTTTTTATTTAAGCAACATCTCAAAGTTGGTGTAACCTATGAGGCTTAGGTTAGAGAGCTTTCACTCAAGTTGGAGTAAAGTAGTAGACTATACGGGAGAGATACCCCTTTCAGGATTGACATAAGGCGTGTTAGGATGTATGTTGGCATAAAACAACTTTAACTCATTCTTCAAGAAATATTTGATGTTGATAGAACTTTATGAGATTTTCTTAGTAGATGTAAAAATGAAAACATTTTCTACAATGTAAAATAAACTTGCAAAGAATTTCATGATGTAGAACATTAGCTTAATTATGTGCATATCATCTGACTACGACTTTGCTTATCAGACAAAGTAAAAAAAACATAATATATTATATTATTTTTGAAACAAAGCACTCAGGTTTCACATAGTTTGATTGACAACTATTGTAGTTTGTCATTTAGCATTACTTAATCAAAAGCGTAAATGTTTTGTTGGACTTTACTATAAACAATACACTTTAAAAGGAATTAAATAAAATATGTTGAACTTTCAATTTTTCCACAAGTCAGAAAGAGTCTTTTTTTTTTTTTTCTTTTTCAACAATCTACCCTAAATTTTATCATGTGAAAAAATTGAAAAACGAGTTATACTAATTGCTTCTATACAAAAATTTTAAGAGATGAATTTGCATTAAGCATCATTCTACCATTTCTTGTAAATATTTATTTTTCCTCTGTATAACAATATCTCTATTGATGTGTTCTTAAAGTTGAAAAGTTATAGTTAATATCATGTTTTCCTCAAAAAGCTGGAAAGTTGTTATTTTATAATTCACCTCCATGACTATTTGAATGTTTTTATAAAATTTACAAAAATCTTATTCTTATGAATTAAGAATTCCATTCATATTGATATGGAATAGTTGTAGTTAGATTGTATCGTTTACCAAGACATAGTTTTAGTATAACTGAATAAATGCAAGTATATTATAGCATAAGAGGTGTATGAGTAAAGTCTTCTATAATACTTTCGAAGATGTTCTGATCTAGTTGTCTTTTATACATGTTTCATGTATAAATTTTTAAATGACATTCTAACAAATTCCTTATAAAATTGATTTTTACAATTTTAAAAGTGACCTCAATCTCACATGTTCACACTTTCTATGTTAGACCTAATAATCATTCTTGATAATAAACACCCAATTTTATCTTTAATTTTATAATACATAAATAATTTAAGTTAACAATATATATATATATATATATATATATATATATATATATATATATATATATATATATTATGTTCTTATGTTAAAAAGAAATTAAACATTTTCTAAATTAGGACATTTTAATAAAAAAAATAGACTATAACTTTCATTTTAATAATGAAAACTTTGGTTTCTTTAAAAAAATAAATTAATTTTTTTGTGTAATTTAGGTAAGTTTTAAAAAGGATTCTTTTGTTAGGTCCTATTTTCCATCAGTGTTTTTAGCCTTTTTGGACACTTAAAAGAAAAATTAGAGTTTTATAGCACTTGTTTTTCAAATATTAACCTTTTTTAATTATTATTATTATTATTATTATTATTATTATTATTATTATTATTATTATTATTATTATTATTATTATTTAAGTTTCTTATTCATCCCACCCATAATACTCTTTCCGTTCAAACACTCAAATCTTACCCACTCTTCACAAATTTCTCCTTATCACTTTTTTGCTTCTTCAATTTTCTAATTACCTCAATCAAAGTTGATAGATTTGTACTATTACATCTCAATTTTAACAAAAATTTTGCGATCAACTCAAGTAATTTGAAAATTTTTTCTCTATAAATACCTTTGAGATAGGTAAGAAAAGTGTTAAAAAAATTAACACAAAGAAAGTATAGGAAAACGTTGCACGATAAATCACTTAAAACAACACGAAAAAGAAAAGTCAAATATTAAAGAACCAAACTAAAGTCTCGTACATAACTCATCTCTTTTGTAATTTAGTTACTTTGTGCATGTAATTTGAGATATAGAAACCCCAGTTTTTATATGATTACATATAAGGTAGCTTTTTTTTTCTTTCCTACTTTTATGATGCACCAACTTGGTTTTGGTATTTGACTTGCATTGGTTTGTCCATGCTCACGGAAGTTGGACCCTTCTAATATTTTCATGACGTATTCTTCCTCTTCCTCCGTATCCTCTTCCTCTTGTGCCTCCGTACAAAATTTTAATCCCAAAACTCATCTTGTGAAAATGATAGAAATATCTTTTTTTCTTTTTATTAAGATCATCTTTCTTCTTCCTCACCCACCCCGTCGAACCGTTCTTCACCGTGAAGCAGCCTTCCGTTTTCTCTCAAATATATTATTTATAGTGTCATTTTTTAAGGTGATTGAACAGTAAAGAAGACTTTTTGACCATTGTACAATGTTTATCAGTGACAAAAAACAATAGAAAGACAAATTTTTTTATTTTGGTGGATTTTTAAATTTTCTAGTAAACACCTCAACAAGTTATCCGGTTCTCATTTTTTTGAAATTTGAGAACCGGACAGCCAGCCAGAGGTCCGGTTCATAAATTGTTAACTAGATGCACGAACAATTTATTAGTTGTAAATCGGAGTCATCCATTCAGTTGTCAAAGAAAAAAAAAATTTACAAACCGGATAGACGGTGAGTAGACCTCTTCCACTTTGCAAATTTATGAACCGGATGAGACTTATCCGGTTCACACATTTACAAATCCGATGAAGTTCACCCGTGGCTCATCCGAATTGCAAATTTTTTTCTTTTCACAAATTTCCTCCTCAATTGCAATCTAAAACTGTTTCTACGTTGTATATCATGTTTTAGTGAAATTCTCTTTTTTCTCATGCCTCTTAATTGTTTCTCGTGGAATATGCATGTGGTTTCTTCTATAAACGATTTACAAAAAAATATAAATGAATTCTTATAATGATACAACCGTCTCGTCATGAGTGATTCATCACATCTAATTTTATAAGTCACAAGTTTTATCGCAAGATCTAAACTTTCAATTTCTTTGCCTTAAGGGTTGTTTTTTTTTTTTCCATAAACCCTTCTCATAAAAATTAAGAGAGTAACAGATTCCAGACCCTGGATCAGTGGGGCCAAACAGTATATTACCTGCTCTTACATAAAAACATGAGATCAGAATTTAAGAGGTGGAAAATGTATACAAATTTAATATAGCCAATTGTATTTTAGAAAAAGAAGAGTGCAACCGTGCGTGCTAGAGGCTAAAAAGTATGTTATGGAGTGATCCGGATGAAGACACGAGTGACACGAAAGCCTGTTGGGGTTGTCAGCATTGTTCAATTAAATAAATCTTATTTGTTCAGGTCATGTAGGTAGAGTTTGACCGTTTCTTTAGTAGCTTATCACTTTATTAGGATAAGTTTGTTTGGGTTGTTTAACGTGGGTTACTTTGTTTCTTTTTATCTCTTTGTAAGGCTTATATAAGACATCAATCTTGTTGATCAGTATAAGAATTCAATTCAGATATTTTTCTGAACTGCTTTTTGCTTAGAGTTTGCAACATACTGGTATCAGAGCTCCATCACGGGGCCTGATAGTGAAAGAAAAGAAACCGCAGTTTTTTAAAAAGAGAAAGAGTGAGAAGAGCGAGAAGCGAAGTATGGCAGCTGAAAATAATTTTGTTCAACCTGCAATTCCTAAGTTTGATGGCCATTACGATCATTGGTCCATGCTTATGGAAAATTTTCTTCGTTCAAAGGAGTATTGGAGTTTGGTGGAGACTGGAATCCCTGCAGTAGCAGAAGGGGTGGAGCTTACTGAAGCACAACAAAAATCAATTGCAGACCAAAAGCTAAAAGACTTGAAGATCAAGAATTATCTGTTCCAAGCCATTGATCGAACCATTATGGAGACGATCCTCAACAGAGACACTGCCAAGCACATCTGGGACTCTATGAAACAGAAATACCAAGGTTCCACACGAGTCAAAAGAGCACAGCTTCAAGCTCTTCGAAAGGAGTTTGAGGTTCTACAGATGAAAGAGGGTGAGAGTGTTGATGCGTACTTTGCTCGAACACTCAACATAGCAAACAAGATGAAGATTCATGGTGAAAACATGCAGCAAGTTGTGATCATTGAAAAGATCTTGAGATCAATGACCTCAAGGTTTGACTATGTTGTGTGTTCGGTTGAAGAGTCTAATAACTTAGACACCTTAACCATTGATGAGTTGTAAAGCAGCTTACTGGTACATGAGCAGAGGATGAATGGGCATGGAGGAGATGAGCAGGCATTAAAGGTGACCCACAATGATAGAATTGGTGGAAGAGGAGGCGGTCGAGCTCGTGGAGCTTTTCGAGGAA
>Ga0209489_108959_pt1 | contig 13003 bp, 8 predicted proteins | sample SiratrowhiteBW_FD_187527 | JGI IMG/M metagenome (GOLD analysis project Ga0209489, IMG submission 187527) | Root nodule microbial communities of legume samples collected from California, USA - Siratro white BW (SPAdes) (version 2) | ecosystem: Host-associated > Plants > Roots > Nodule | place: USA... | reverse complement strand
ATACGAAGAAAAAAAAAAAACAGAATAAATGCTGAGTGAAAAAAATGAAGAAAATATATAAGCCATAGACATAAAAAAAAATGGTTGAAAAATCAATTACATTATTTGATGATTTGCTATTGTTTCCCAAGACATTATTTTAAGAGTGTAAATTTGTGATATTTTACATTATGGATTATCATGTATAAAAACATAATTTGTTAATCAAATACTTTTTTTTCATCTATTCCTTTTCTCTACACCTGTTTATTCACAAGCATAAATCAACAGGCTGCCAATATTTAATTTGAGCATCCAAATTTTCCCTATCTTGATTTTTTTATTAGTTTAGAATCTGACTATCTAAATTTGACATTAATTATGCTATTAGTTGAAATATAACCATAACAATAAAATATTGTTTACATTATTATCCAGTTATAGACTATTAATATTGTAATAATTATATTTAAAATGATTTTAATTAATTGAGAATTGTCATCTATTGGTGAACTTTTGTAAGATCCAATTAATCTAATCTAAGAATCAAATAAAATAATTAATCTAACTGATACTACTAAAAAATTCATAAATTATATATTTTTAAAAATTATCCCGGTCACTAATAATGTTTTCACTTTTTAATTGATTGCCAATATAATATTTTTAATTAAGAGTATGTTAGTCTAAAAGGTTAAAGTAAGAAATATTTTGGATTAACTTTCACAGAGAAAATCCAACACCACTTTTAATTTAGGTATTATAAACAGAGATTATCGAAGTATTTATTAATTTTATTGTAATCCCACACCTCTTAACGATGTTATTTATTTTGTTTCTAAGCAAAATATATAAATTTTAGTTTTTTAGAAATACGGAGTTCAGAATATTCTTTAGTTTTAAAGAATTATTTATTTATATTTTTTTAAATTATAGTAAATAAAATATATTTTAGTCGTTCCTGAAAAATAACTATGGAGAATAATAATTTTCAGCCATTTTTTCTTGTATCATAAATTCACTGTGAATAATTTAATGAATACAAAAATTGAATCCCTCTCTAAAAATATAAACAAATTTATCAATTATTTTTACAATAAAGGTTATAAAAATAGATTGAAAAATATACTTAAATATTATTATCTTCACAGTTAAACCATTTTAATATCATAATTAGATATTAATTTAAAACAAATAAGAGAGTACTATATATGTTTCATTATCAATTAAAGTTTTTCTTCAAATAATGTCTCTATTTATTTAGTCAATACCTATTCATAGGCCTTAGTTGAAAGATTGAAGATAGGTTGATGGATATATACTGTGCAATTTCAATTGTCAAAAGTAAAGTAACATCACTATTTACTAATTTTTTTTAATTAGGTATGTAATTAGACCTAACATCCATTAGGCATACACTAACAAACCTTTTTAAATTATTAATACCACAATATGCTAAAGTATAACTATTTATACCACTGTCAAGCTAAAGGTTTACTTTTTATATCGACCTTTAGATTGCATTAATGTTGACAACTTTAGTGAATTTAGATTTTGAAAAGGTACTCATACTACACTCCTTACAACAAATAATGATATGACATTCAACCCATATTTGTTTATAAAGATCAATGTATCTTAAAAAAACAATTCTTATGCTTTTGAACTTTGTTTTTAAATTCTATGGATAACCACTAATAAATAGTCCACAGATATAAAAGAATTTATATAAAAAAAAAAAACAACGTCCATTATTAATTTTTAACTTGACCGTCAAAATCTCAAAAAAAAAGACATTATTCCTATCTATATTATCCCAAAACATTTTTATTAATAATTACATGTATTATATTATAAGTTTAAAGTTAAGAATTTAAGTTAAATAAAAATTATTTATTAGTTTAAAAGTTATTAAAGTGCATGTATTAATTTTGTATATATTGCTTATATTTGATTACATAGATAAAGAACAATTACCTAAGTAGCAATTAACCTAAGTGTAATTAATACTCGTTGAATTGCAAAATCATTAAGAAAAAAGATATTTATTTTTAGTAATATAATGAATCATATAAACTAATATATTATGGATGAGAAGTCAATAAAAATTTTGACACAATTATTGTCTTGATTGCTTGTAAACAAACCCTACAAATAGTGGATCTAATGTTTGAAAAGTGTTTGTGTTTAGGAATGTATTCAAAACTTGTATTCTAAATGATCTAATTAATTTGAGTTATTTTAAATTCCAATAACCATAATTAATTTTGAGAATGGATTATTAAACAAATTTCTGTTATGAGTGAATTATATTTCGAACGAAATTAAAGATATATTATAATATTTAAAATATTAAAGTTTAATCTGTATATATAATTGAATTAAATTTTATTATTTTACATTTTTATTGTATGATAGGTGATTATGATATTAATTATTATATATATAACCTGTAAAATTACTTTTTAAGGTTTTGAATCAATAATTAAAATTTCAGTTATCTATATACTTCATATTAAATACAAATACATTGAGTTATTTTGAGATATTGCAGTAAAGATAAGCATGGTTAGACACTTAACTAGACCTTCTTAGATATTGAAGAGCATTTCTTCACTACAAATACTTGATAAACTATCCTACAACAGCTCATAAAAAAAGTAGCTTAATTAAATACAAAAAACATGAGTGAAATTTAATACAACAAGCACATGAATCTGCTTATTTTTTTAATTGAATTCACAAGTTTCCATGCGACGGCGGAGACAAATTTTGCTCACCGCCCTATCACGTTGGATTTCAAAACAAGGAGAGTTTAGGAACGTTGTATTAACATTACCAGCAGTTAAAGAATATTACAACAATAAACATAAGGAGATATTTTTTGATCCATTATTTGTGTACTCAACATCTTAAAAAAGTAGTTGTCGGATAGATCCTGAAGATTTTGGTTATTTTAGAAAAGAAAAAAAGCAATGAAAGGGACAATTTTGTTACCGAGCAACTATCACGACAAATGACAGGTTTGCTACGCGACAAACATGGAGGTCGGCAAGTGTCGGCCGGTGAAGCGGAAAGAGAGAGAGAAACAACATTATTTTCATTCTCAAAAGCCAAATTTTGTCCCCAACTTATGTTTATCTTAATTATATTTAATAAAAATTTAATTACTGGTTCATAAACAATGTCCTTGGTTTATTTTTGAGTTCTTGCTTTATAATCTTAATCATTCTATTTTATTTTTGTTTTCCTAATCTCCATATTTTTAAGAAGCTCATTATTTTGGTCTAGTTTTTAGGATTAGATATGTTTTAGTTAGTTATTTTATTTCACTTCTATTGAATATTCTAAAATAAAAAGGATTTGCCTAATTTAAATTAAAAACATGCATACATAAAATAAAAAATTAGAACCAAACTGTTAAATTTTTAAAGTTTTAAGACTTAAACTGCAAAATAAAACAACAAACATCACATATAAAAAATTGAGAAAAACCAATATTACAATTTTACGTGAATTGTCTCTTTTTAACTTTCTTACAAACTAACTCGCTGCTATTATTTTCTGTCCATATGTTAATAATTATTTAAATGAATGAAAAATAAGGAATAATTTTAATATATTTTTCAAAAAAGTATTATAACTAGAAATAAATTATTAATTAACCTAATCAACTGGTTAAGAAACATAAATAATGTATAAATATCTCATCTTTAGGATTGAAGAGAGTAAAATAATAATTAACAAAGTATTAAAACAAGAAGCATTTAAAGTTTTTATTTAGATGAAAAAAAAAAAAAGAAATGGAGAGAGTTTGTTACGGTTCAAAGGGAAATGTGTGATCTATTCTCTCACATTCTTCTTCGTTTGCATTTCCTCTTTCCCTTTGTCCCCTCTGTCCTCGTGCGCTTCCTCCCAACAATTTGTTCTTTGGTTTCAACCTCAATACCTGTCTCTCTCTCTGTCTCTCACAAACAAACTTAATCACAGATCCTCAATTTCTACTAATCTTAGAACCCGCGTTTTTATTCCTCTTCACATGCTTCATTTCCTTCTGTCTCTTTTCTCCTCTTCTTCTGGTGCGTATTTCTCTTCTCCTAAACCCTAACTAATTCTCTCTGATTCTGAATCTCTCTCCCTCTTCTTTCAGAAGATTAAACATGTTTTTCGATTTCTATTGCCCGAGGTGATCTGGTACCTCGGTGTTGTCAATTTGAGTGAAGATCTTAGCTCGTGATTGTGTTTTGCAGTTTTTGTGGGAATTATGAATTTGTTTAAATTTGCACGTCCTGAATTTGTTTTCAATCAACTTTTTTATTCTCCTTTTGATGGAATAATGTTAAATTGATTTGGTTGTGTTTTCCATTTTTGTCTTAATTCAGTCTGTTATGGAATTTAGCTGTTGGTGTATTGTTTTCGTGATGTCATTTCTACAAATTCTTTTCTCCTGTTCTAGTTATATTTTACCAGTCTTGTGGTCTATTTGGATGCAGAGAAGATGCTTAAAACAGAAAGTGACGGTTATTTGTTTATTTTAAATTTAAGGGCGGGTTTAGCAAATCTAATTCCTCTCTGATTTGACTTTATCTTTTTCGGTTACATATTTTTTGACGTGTGTTCATTGCATAAATTGAATGCGAATTCTTAACAACCATTGTTTTTTTTTTTTTTTTTAATTTGTTTGTAAGGAAGACGGCGTGAAACTTGATGGTTTTTTATTTTTTTGCATATAAAATAAAGATTGAAGAACTTGCTCCTGTAATTGTTATTAAATATTAAATTCACTGAATTATGGTTAATATCTTGAACTTGCTACCTACTTTGGTATAGAATGTTCAGTTAGTTGGTTGCAGCAGTTTGGCTGATTTTTTATTCTAAACTTGTTTAGCATTCATTTTTATCCTACTTTACTAACTTTATTTCTTTCATCTGTTTGATCCTGCTTAATAATTTATACAGTTGAGGTTAGTTAGCGCTAAATTTACACAGTGGATGTGGAAATGGATATTGCCGAGGTAGAAGAAAATCTTTTTGCAGCAAGCGATGCCAAGGTATGAAGATATATCTTTAGTTATTGCAAGTTATTTTGGATTCTAATGCTATATTGTAAATTAATGCCTTGTAAAACAAGTAATTCGATTGTTTGAGGTGTTTATACTAAGGTATAACTAAGGAGACAAATTGCTTTTGTAATAGTCAATTTCTTTTTAGGTACAAGCACTGTTTGAAGCTCATTTGAATAATTTTCTTTTTATGTGTGTGGCTTAAGTGAAGATTTAGCCTATCACCTAACCAATATATTTTTTTTTTTTTCCTTGTGCAGTTACATGGAGAAATGTGCAAGTGTCTTTCTGCAATATACTGCAAGATATTGTTATTATTTCCTTCTTTAGAAGCAGCTAGGCCTAGGAGCAAATCTGGAATTCAGGCATTATGTTCATTACATGTAGCCTTAGAAAAGGCAAAGAATGTTCTCCGACACTGCTCAGAGTCTAGTAAACTTTACTTGGTAAGATTATTATTGTACAACTTTACTTTTATTCTCTGATTTTTGTCTCCTGGTGTGTGAGGCTGATCTAATTTACCTTAGCTCTTCGTACATGCTATTTTATGTTAGTTGAGAAGGTTATTTAATCTGTAAGACATTTTGCAAAGTATCCTATATATCTTCACTTATGATGCAGGCTATAACCGCTGATTCTGTTCTTCTAAAATTTGAAAAGGCTAAATGTGCTCTTGAGGATAGTCTTAAAAGGGTGGAAGATATTGTTCCTCAATCTATTGGTTGTCAGGTGAGAAATTTCAACAATATGGCATATGGTTCTCTCCAATTTTTTCTTTTTTATGTTTGTAACCCCCATTCTAGGTTCATCATTCTGTATTCCGGCTCTATTATGTAGACACTTACTCTGCCTTGCTAATTGCTTTTTGATTATCTGAGCAAGGGGGAACCTATTTTATGAGCTTTCACGTGTTCTTTACACTATAATTCAAAAGCCATGTTATTTGCATGACTGTGAATTCAGCTTTCTTAGCATTCTGACACTTTTATCTAAACACACATGTACAATGCTACACTTTTCAAGTCATCTTCACAGTTTGATTTTTTTAAATGGCATTTGTTCAGATTGATGAAATTGTGAATGAACTTGCAAGTACGGTATTTGCACTTGATCCATCAGAGAAGCAAGTTGGGGATGATTTAATTGCATTGCTTCAAAAAGGAAGAAAGCTTAATGACTCTAACGACAGTGATGAACTTGAATGTTTTCATCTAGCTGCTACTACTATTGGAATCACTTCTTCAAGAGCAGCTCTTGCAGAAAGAAGATCTCTAAAAAAACTCATAGAAAGAGCTCGCGCTGAGGATGACAAGAGGAAAGAATCAATTATTGCTTACCTTTTACACCTTATGAGGAAATATTCCAAATTATTTAGAAGTGAGTTCTCTGATGATAATGATTCTCAGGGTTCTCAACCTTGTTCTCCCACTGTTCAGAGATCTCTTGAGGATGGCACTACTGGTGGTCATTGTCGTGCCTTTGACAGACAGCTTTCAAAACTTAGTTCCTTTAACTTTAAGCCAAGTAATAGGGAATCAGGGCAGATGCACGTTTTTCCTGAAGAGCTACGATGCCCAATATCACTGCAACTTATGAGTGATCCTGTCATAATTGCTTCTGGGCAAACGTATGAAAGGGTTTGCATAGAGAAATGGTTCAGAGATGGGCACAAGACCTGCCCAAAGACACAACAGAAACTTTCACATCTTTCTTTGACTCCTAATTACTGTGTTAAGGGTCTTGTGGCTAGTTGGTGTGAACAGAATGGAGTTCCTATTCCCGAAGGCCCTCCTGAATGTCTTGATTTTAACTACTGGAGATTGGCATTATCAGATACTGAATCCACGAATTCAAGATCTGGAAACAGTGTTGGCTCTTGCAAGTCGAAGGGTGTCAAAGTTGTTCCTGTAGAAGAGAGTGGTATCTCAGAGCAAATAGGGGGGAATGCAGCTGAAGGTTTTTCTGCACAAGAGGAAGATCACGAACGGTATCTTAGTTTTCTTAAAGTCTTGTCAGAAGGGAACAATTGGAAGAGGAAGTGCAAAGTTGTTGAACAGTTGAGGCTGTTGCTGCGTGATGATGAGGAAGCCAGGATTTTTATGGGGGCTAATGGATTTGTTGATGCACTTATGCAGTTTCTGCGATCAGCTGTGCATGAAGGAGATGTGACGGCTCTTGAAAATGGAGCCATGGCTCTGTTCAACCTGGCTGTGAATAACAACAGGTGTGTATTGAATGGTAAAGTAAAACTGCTTTGAAGACAATTAAAAAAATTAAACGTTATTCTTATTTCAAAATTGACGCCTTGCATTTATTCAATACCATAAACGCTTTGTTTTCTTGTGGTTAAAAAATCTTCAGTTTCACAACAATCAACTTCTGCTCATCCTCTCGCACTCAAAGAGCCTTTACCCATATATCAGCAGCTATCGTTTTTGGTCGACCTGTATTTCAGTAAAAATACAGTGACATTGGTCCAGCAAAAACCTTTTAAACTTATTTTGGAAAATATTTTGCAAAACTCTTTTTTCTGGTTTGTTGCATCTTTTTACTATGTATTTCCAAAAGAATAGTTTTCTTAGTAGAAAAACACAGAAGAAGTGCATATTGCACAAGTGTATGATGAAAATTGATGATGTCCATTGTGAATTATACCCTTTGTCAGTATGTTGCAATCAAGGTTTTTTAAGAAATAAAAAAATTAATGTAATTGGCTCAGTGACTATACTTTTTTTTTTAAAATCATCAATAACACAAGGTTGTCCCCTTTTTCATTTTTCTACAGAAATAAGGAAATTATGATATCAGCAGGAATCTTGTCGCTGTTGGAGGAAATGATATCAAAAACTAGTTCCTATGGTTGTGTAGCCGCCCTGTATCTGAATCTTTCTTGCCTTGAAGAAGCCAAGGACGTGATTGGCACGAGTCAGGCTGTCCAGTTCCTTATCCAGATTCTTCACACTAACACAGAACTCCAGTGCAAGATAGATTCCCTCCATGCACTCTATAACCTTTCTACTTTGCCCTCCAACATTCCACATCTCCTTTCATCTGGCATCATTGATAGCCTGCAATCCCTTCTTGTAGGCCAGGGTGATTGCTCTTTGACAGAAAAATGTCTAGCTGTTTTGATAAATTTGTCTGTTTCTCCAGCAGGAAGAGAGCAAATGATGTTGGCTCCTGCACTCATAAGTACCTTGGCTTCCACGCTGGATACCGGTGAGCTCATGGAGCAGGAACAAGCCGCCTCTTGTCTCCTAATTTTATGTAACAGAAGTGAGGAATGTTGTGAGATGGTCTTGCAAGAAGGGGTTATCCCTGCTTTGGTGTCATTAACGGTGAATGGAACCTCGAGAGGAAGAGAAAAGGCTCAGAAACTCTTGATGGTCTTCCGAGAGCAGCGACAACGGGAGCATTCACCTGTTAAGACAAATCAATGTGAACCTGAAAGTAGTCATTTGTCTATGCCTCCTCCTGAAACGAAACCGTTATGTAAATCAATATCTAGAAGAAAGGTGGTAGGGAAAGCATTTAGCTTTTTCTGGAAAAGCAAGAGCTATTCCGTTTACCAGTGTTAAGTCTCCTGTAAATTTCTTTCGATTCTTAACTTTTCTGGCCCTGCTTTTCACAGTCTCACCCGTTTCCACGGGTGCTACTTACTTTTTGGTTCCCAAAGAAGAGATGTACAGTCATGTGTTATTTATGTTTTTTTTTCCTGTCTCTTCCATCTTTGTATATCAATCTCATTTTTTTGCAAGGGGGAGGGAAGTGTTTGCATTTCAACGGAGCTTCATGAGTTAGTTTTCCCTTTTCAAAGTTGAGGTAAATGTGAATTGTCTTAACGTCGAAGAAACCAGTGAAAAGAAACTAACTGGTATCTTAGGCCCAGATGCTGTTGAATGTTATGTACTCGGCTGGTAGTGTGCCAGCTGCAAGATATCTTTTGATTTGGTTTTTTCGAACTACTAAAATGATTTGTTTCTTTGTTTTAGGACATAAGTGCAGACAGAAATCCTAATACAAACGAAACTTTTATGGCGAGGAATTGTGTTTATATATGTTTATGGAAAAACGCATGACTACCTTAATATGGTTAGTGACCATGAAGTGGTAATTTTTGCGCAGAAACATATACAGTTACTTCTAATGATTTTCTGCATAGGTAATTAGCAACGACGTAAAGGTAATTTTTGCATTGCTATCTTAAAATTCTATACACTTAAAAACAGCATTGCTGGGCAGGGACATCGACTTTAAACGTTTGAAAACTTCATCTACTAGTTTTCACAACTGTTTCAGAAAATTTACTTAGAAAAAGAAAATACTCTTATGGCATATTAATCAATGAAACATTTTACAGTTCACCTATTTCTCCAAAAAGTTACTAAATTATTAAAAGCATCAAAGAACAAAATACAACAACTTCACACAAGACAAGGAACAAATGTGGAGGCTATAGAACCAATTCCTTATCAATAGAGAATAATAGGATTCCAATATTGACACTGTTGAAGAGCTTAGTCCACAATTTATTGGGGGGTCCAGCCAGTTTGGTTGACAGTTCTATCAAAACGTGTATATCAAAGCGACATCTTCAATATTTCATGTTGCAGAGTTTGTATTATTTGACAATCTTTTAGTGTGAGCCACCCACCAATTTGAAATCATTACTCGATTCTAACGAAGTTTCACATGACGGGTGTCACAGTGTGACACTCGAAAGTTAACTCAAAATGCATTTATCTACTAAGCAACAGCTCAAACCAACAACGTGTCATTTTCTTTATTTTGCTCATGAACATGATTTCTATAAAAAAACTTACAAACAAGAATTAATATGTGTTCGAGGGGCTTTGATTTTTATTCAACGAACATTATCAATGTGTGTCCGTGGAAGCGATATCAAAATTGTTTTTTAATAAAGTTAAGAGTGTTTAGAAGTTTGAATTCTAAAAATACGTCAATAATAAAATTTCATATATTTATTTTTATCTAACACAGAAATTACTAAAGTTGTTTCAACTCAATCAAATATAGAAGGAGAATCAATTCTTCAACTCAGACATTTGGACGATTCTAATGTGACGGCATAATGAATAACACTAATGCCAATATTTTACGGCCACAAAGAGATCTCAACCAAAAAAGAAAACAAAAGGCAGAATTTTTTTCAAGAAAAACAATACATCTGTTCCATTGATTTATGAAACGTTTGATCATGGGCAGATGAATTGGGTATAAAGAAAAAGTTGAAAGAAAAAAAAAAAAAAAAGAGAATCAGATTCGGCAGTCTAGTGCTGAATTTTATGTCACAAACCAAGCAAAAGAACGGATGAAAAGGAGTAGGAAAGTTTGGAGGAAATGCCTAATAATCCAGACTCCAAGCTCAAAAGAGAAGAGCAATATACTGTTATTCTTTTGCTTAATTTATGCAGTTCCTGGTTTGGCATTAGTTTGCAGTTCAACTAATGCCACAACCAGAAAAATCGCTCGGTAACAACCTTCCAATAATTCGTATGTTTTGCTGATTTCATATTGTTGCTACTATATTATTCTGCTTGAGTGGCTTCTGACTTGTAATACTAGATTAGTTTTCTTACAAAAGTATCATTTAACAAAAAGTAATGCTTATGTTGTTGGTTGGTTACTTGTAATTTTTTTAGCATATAGTAACTGCATCGAAAGGAGTAACCTCTCAACTTGAAAAGTATGCAAATATATATATATATATATATATATATATATATATATATATATATATATATATCAGTGCATCATGTTGCAAGACTAATAGAAAATTTGTTTGTGGCATAATTTTTTCATTACATCTTATTTTGGATTGATTCATTATTGCAGGAATTCCAGGAGACGGTAGATGTTTGTTTAGGTCTGTGGTCTATGGTGCATGCCTCAGATCAGGTGAACCATCTCCAAGTCTCAGTAGGCAAAAAGAACTTGCAGATGAACTTAGAGCCAAAGTACTGTTTTCTCCCCCATCTAACTAAAAATTGCAGTTTGTGCTACTTACTAATCAAAGTATGTAGTTTAATCTCTGTTGATTTGTTAATGTAAGTTTTACACTCGATCAACAAAAAAATGGTTGTTGGTATTATTCTTTATGTACAAGTCAACCAACTTATCATATACCATTGATTAAATGACAATGTAAAAGTTCCTTACACTAGCAATAAAATATTGCTTGATGATGTATTCTATTAGAAAAAGCTCAAATCCCACATTCAAACTCATCTTAAAGAGACAGTGTATGTATGGACTATTTTCTGATGTTTTCTGTTATGAAAAAAACTCAAATTTCAAGTCACCTAAAAATACTGTCAAAATTCAGTATATATAAGTGGAGAAATCCTTGTATTGCAAATAGATTGTGACTAATTTTCTGCTCAAATTATGTGATGATGTATATCCTCCGTGTAAATTGAATGTTTCATGTTGATCTATTCTGACCCCAGTTATGTGAAAACATTAAATCTTATTTTGCTGCAGGTTGTGGATGAATTCATCAAGAGGAGGGCAGACACTGAGTGGTAAATGATCCAAAAGGGGTGATATGATACTTATCATCTGAATCTTCTCATTTTAAAATACCTTCATATTTGTGTAACATGGCATGCTGGCATTCTATTTCTCATTACACAACTGCAGCTAGCATGTATGTTTTTGCTTATAATAGTGCATAATTTTGAAGTTCATGCATGCATTTTTGTGTAAGACAGGTTTCTAGAAGGTGACTTTGACACCTATACTGTACAAATGCGAAAGCCTCACATATGGGGAGGAGAACCTGAACTTCTCATGTCCTCACATGTTTTGCAGTTAAGTCTAATTCTTTCAACTGATTTCTTCTAAGTGACATGAGTATCAGTTAGTTCCAAGTTATATGGTTATTTTCTCACAATCATAGTCATAGATGGTGTAACAAAAATATTGAATGATATATTTATGATAATGGTATATATCTTGTGGTTCTAGGATGCCAATAACAGTGCTCATGCAGGATAAGAACTCGAGTAACCTGAAAGTTATAGCTGAATATGGTGAGGAATATGGGAAGGACAACCCTATTCGAGTGATCTACCATGGTTATGGCCATTACGATGCATTATTGAAGAGTTCCACTGGTTATGTGCAGTCTTAGCTAGCTTTAATACTGTTCATGCTCTTTCCAAAAACTATAGAACTTGAAAATGTGCACATATAGTTGGTATATTGTATATGTATGAATGTTTTTGTGGCAGCTAAATGAAATTCTGATGTTTGAGACAAGGTGATTCATGCTCAATTGTCTGCAAAGTGGAATGAACAGAATAACTATTAAACCAGCTTTTGAGAATGTGTTAATGTCTTTTGAGAATAAGCACTTAACAATAAAGATAATTAATTCAGATAATTTTTTTAATTTAAAACAATGATAGTACTGTACTAAATTTATTTTTTTTATAAATAACTTTCTAAATTTTATTTTAATTAGTCAATAATAAAAAATGTAGATATTTGATGGATGCAAGCAAGAAAAAAAATATAAAAATTGTAACGATCTCGTATAAAGAACTGTTAATTTCTTGTGGATTTTAAGAATCAATTCAGATGCAAAGACATTAACTAGTATATAGAAAAATAAGAGAATGTTTTAGCGGAACCTAAAATCTTTCTCAATTTATAACGTATGTATTAAGGTGCCCTTATTGGGCCTAAATTCACTCGGATTGGACCTCGTACACACAAAATGTAAGTATTCAAATACCGAAGTTGCGAAGCTCATTTAAATTATTGAATTAAATAAAAAAGAAGATTAAATGCGGAAAATAATAATAGCAGTAATAATATAAAAAAAGTGAAAACTAAAAGAAAAAAAATTTAAGGGCCGCTACACAGTGAAGAACAAATAAAGACTCACAAAAAGAATCCTGGGATATATATCCTTATGTTTTTATGTAATATAT
>Ga0209489_108957_pt1 | contig 13008 bp, 6 predicted proteins | sample SiratrowhiteBW_FD_187527 | JGI IMG/M metagenome (GOLD analysis project Ga0209489, IMG submission 187527) | Root nodule microbial communities of legume samples collected from California, USA - Siratro white BW (SPAdes) (version 2) | ecosystem: Host-associated > Plants > Roots > Nodule | place: USA... | reverse complement strand
TGATATTTGGTTTGTGTATTTAGGAAGTGGGGTTAACATGGCATAGAAGGTGGTTTGGTTGATGATTATTGGAATGGAATGGAAAGGTGATGGAGGTTCATGGTGGGATGTACAGTGGAGATGCAGGACAAAAACACAACGCAGAAACATTGTGGAATTATGCGTTCATGGAGATGCATGTTGATGAAATAGGAATAATTGTGGGTGCTTTTATTTTATGCCAAGAATGAATGTATAAGCAAAAAGGAAAAAACGTACCTGATGTTTAGTCTTTTCTTTCTCAGCATGCTTTCTTCTTTTCTCTCTTCTCAATATTCTCTCTCCTTCTCTTTTTTTCTCCTTTGATTAATATATCTCTTTTTATTATTATTTTAATTGATATTTTTTTTAAAATGTCAATAGTTCAGTTCAGGAAGGTTACCACTCTTTGACTCATTCATATTTATTATTTTTAATTAATTAATTTTTTTAAATTAATATTAAAAATGAATCTACCCAGGAATGAGACTTAAACGATTTTTCAACGGTAACAATCCATTATTTATTATTAATTTTATTTTTATTTAAGTGGAGAACATGGGTTGTTATCTGAGCGGTTTTAAAATTATTATTTGCAAATATTTTTTTTAAACAAATACGTGGAGTTAGGGAGTGAGAACATGGGAGTCTACTACCATTGACTTATTCTTTTTATTATTATTTTTTATTATTTATTTATTATCTTGAACGTGCAAATCAAGTAAATCAAGTAAGCAGTTTGAAAATAGTATTCCTTTCTTTTTTTTTATTATTTATTCCTTTTTTTAATATATATTTATTTTGATTTTATTTTTATTATTTAATCATCAATTATTTAATATTTATTTATTTATTATTTGTTATTTTCGTTTTTTTAATCATTATTATTTTTTAATTGTTATCTTTTAATTACCACATTTTTAGTTTTCTCTTAATGGAAAAATTTGATATATATTTTTTAATTACTATTATTACTATTATTTTTTTTAAAACAAATTTTTAATAGACTGATTTCTTACTCTGAATTTTATTTCCTTTTTTACTAATTTTATTTTAACTTTATTCATAAAATAGAATAGAACCAAAACTATTTTTTTATTTAAATAATAACACACATTTTTATTTTTATTTTATATTATTTTATATTTTGAAATAATTTTATTTGCCCGGACGAAATTGGGTGTTGACAGAGCTTATGAAACAACGAGGGCTAAGGGAATGAAAGGTTTGCCTTTAGAACCACTTTTCCATCATAATAACAATAATGTTCCGATCTTAAATCTGTTGGTATAATATCGTTATGGTCGATCATCACATTGGAGGTATTATCCAGTCTAAAGCTCTATCATAATTTTGTCTTTAATGTTTTTTTGGATTGAGGGATGAATTTAAGAAAGTGGAAAGAAAAAGAAAAATAGTGAAATAGGAGATTATTTAAATTAAGAGAAAGAGAGCCGAAAGTGTGAAAAATTTGTGAAAATTTGAGAGTGGTTTGATTTATATAATAATTTTAAAATAAAATCATAAAAGGATATTATAAATTAATTTCAATTAAATATAATTTTATTATTATTATTTAAAAGTTATAATTTTATTACTATTATTTTCTAAAGTTATTATTATTTTTTATTTTTTTATTAATACCTTATTATTTTATTATTGTTTTATAACTTCATTATTATTAAAATAATAATAATTTATACTTTATTCTTTTTATTACATTATATTATATAATTAATTATATTTATTTTATGATAATAAAAATATAAATATAAATAAATTCATAATAAAAATTAGTCGTATAAAAATATAATATTATATAATTTGTATAAATATAATATAATATTGACTACATAATCTGTACTATACGGTTGACCAAGGCATAATCAGATTATAATAACAACTGGATATCTCAGAATTAATTCTGTTATAGAATCATAACAGAATAACAAAATACAACAGAATGGGCCCAAACTCATTAAGCCCACTACTACGCCTATAAATACAGGCTCAGTCACTTAAGCAAGGTACTTCTAAATTCTGATTTATATCCCTGCACACTTTAATCCTAAACTGACTTGAGCGTCGGAGTGCCTGCAGGACCCCCTCCCGGGATGGTGGAATTTGTTTGGAACATCAAGAAAGGAGCAATATCAGAAGCGATCAAGGAGCAACTCTAGAAGACATTGTTGTTGCTGGAGCCAACCGGTCTCCTGCGATAACATAATCGATTATGTAGTGATTTTAAGATACTTAGATTTAGTCTTTTTGTTCTAAATACCGTTATTTTTTTATATGATTGACAAGTACAGATTATTTACAATAATTTTATTTTACATTTTCATCCTTTATGTAATCACATTATTATTTTTTTTATAAAGTATTTGTTTTAAAACTGTGTAGTATTATATATAAAACAAGATCGGTCTTAACTTTGACAAAAAATTGCTCGAAATTTAAAAATCTAAAAACATATTAAATAAAATAAAATAAGAGACATCACAATACAATGAACCGAAAGGATTAAAAACGCGTTCTTTCTGCATTCAAGCATGTTGCACATGGGGCGGAACTAAGTTATATATGTGACACGTTTGCGTTTTGTCAATTTATTAGAACTTGTTACCATTTTCTAAAGGAAAAATGCTTTTTTAACAATAAATTTGGGTAATTTGTTCAACTAAAAATTTTGTAAAATATTTTTAACATGTACGTGGGAAAATAATATTTAAATAATATAAGATAAATTTATATATTATATTAATTTAGAATTCAATGCTTAAATTATATATAACTTTATAAATGTACAACATAAACAGGCAAATGTGTTGGATAAAAAGATAAAAAAAATAGAAGAAAAAAAGATGTTAGGGAAAATAGTGTATTGTAAGTCTTCGAATTATTTGCTACGTCCTTTTCAAAAAAGGACATGTTTTAAATTATTTTATTTATTAGTTTTTATTTTATTCACCGTTTCGTGGAATATCCAAATTGTTACAGTGAGAGAAATTTTACATAAAAGGGAAAACCTTGACCTTATTAGACTTTGTTATGATAGTCAAAATTAAAACAAATGATTATGTAAGTTTTCAAAACGTTAGAATATTTTTTAAGTTGTCACTTTTTTTTTTTATAATCATATGTAAGAGAAAAACATCGAAGTGAATTTTCCTATTATAAAAGAAATTAGTTTTAGTGGGGATTACTTTTTAATTACTCCTGATCATAACTCATGTTAAGTGTGTTATGCGTTGTTTATATTTTGCTGAAAGGATTTTAATTATATTAGTATGTCAATAATATTTTCATTTTTAACTTAATATATATATATATATATATCATTATATTATTACAATCAATTGTTAAGTGAATATTTTTTAAAAAAAGTTTTAAAATATAACTCTTCTTATAAAATTGAGAAAAAGAAAAAAATCTTTGACCATCATTTTGTTGGAAAAAACCGAGGAGAGAAACACATAACACATTTTATCCACCATTTTGAATAACTTTCAAAAGTTGTAATATCGTGATCGTTGTAAAATCTGAAACACTTTTCAACTGTTCAAAAATCACAGTTAAAACGTGTTTAGAAAGCTATTTTATGCTAGTTGACTTTAAAATAATGTAGTTTGAAAAAAAAATTGCTTATATTGAATGAAAACTTGTTATGTAATAAAAAAATGTATAATGTGAGAAAAATAAAACCAATATTACTGTCTTAATCTTGGTTTATTTAGGCGTTTGAAGAAGCTTTGCTTTACTGTTAGAGATAATGTGAAAAATGTGAGGGAGAAGAATCAAAGTGTAGCTTCTTAAAAAGGAAATAATTTACAAGAACATGTGCTTCTCATTCTGATAGATATAAGTTGAGTCAAAAAAAAAAAAAATGTAAAATATTAGGTTTGTCTCATTAGTATATTTTTGACTCGTGAATAACATATATAATATTCTAAGTCTATTATGGTATGATACATTGACAGAGTAACTTTCTTTTTAAGAAAAAGTTATTAGTGATTTCATATTTATTCGTTAGTATTATCATCGATGCATCGTTTTGTTATTACTAATTTATAAAATTTTACAAAAACAATTTTTTTTTTGAAAATTAAGGAGAAAATGCCATTCGAGTTTCTGATCGTGCATAACTTTGCTATATCATATTGAAAGTGCAATCTATTACTATTTTTAATTTAAAATTTTAAAAAATTGTCTGACTTAATAATACAATTAACATACATGGAAAAAAAAAATATAACCAGTTAAGTTCATGGTCGTATTTGATAAACGTATAGATATACTATCAATAAAAAAATACATTAAATTTTTATTTTTTTGAGTTTCTCAATACTTTATTTAGAACATAAATCTAAATTGAATTTTTATGCTGTGTTAAAATTTATTAGAACAATGATATTCACAACTTTACATTCTATTACATTCTATTACTAGAAAAAGAAAAATTAAGAAAAAACATAACACATTCATTGCTAGATGAGAAGTTGATTTCAAATGCTAAGTCTATATATAGGGTAGAGGGAATAACTTCACTGCATATGCATCTCAGATATATCGGTTACAACTCTCTTTCACTCTCAATCTTTGATTACAATGGCTGAAACAAGTTCCTTTGCATCCCAATTTCACTCTTCTGAATCTAAATTGATGAAAGCAACCTCCATTGATAATTTCTCTGAGCTTGCAGTGGAAGAGCATCTTCACCATGCTGATCCTTACTCAGCCTGTGATGATGAAATACCCACCATTGATTACTCTCTTCTCTTATCTGAAAACCCTAATCAGCAACTGCATGCCCTTCAATGCCTCCGTCATGCTTGCCTAGAATATGGCTTCTTCTATGTAACTCTCTTTGCTCTTGTGCCCTACTATTTATGTTCACCATATTTCATCATGCATGGCTTCTTTTCTCTTCTAAATTTATTATCCATTATTTAAAAAGAATATAACACAAAATCTATTCAATATAGGAAACCATAAAAGTATTACTCCTTTAAATGTATAGATCTCACATATCTATTTATCTTATATTTTTATTTGTTTCTCTTAATACAAGTATATAGTAGTGTTGGGGAGTAGTAGTACTGGTAAGTATAATCTTAATGTCTCTTTTTATCACTACATTCAATGAAACTTTCTCATTGTTAGTTAACCAAAACCATTTCATTCAAATATGTTCTTTATTTGTAATTTTTATAGTAAGAGAAAAAGAGAATTATAGATGTGATAAGTAATATATGATATAATTAAAAATTGGAATTATTGTATGGTCGTAAACTATTATACAGTTAAGGCTGTATTAACTTTTAAAGGGCACATGTAAAGATTTGAAGATTATGAGAAATAATGCATTGTGTTACAATATAAAAGTTACAATAGCCTAGGAGAAATAATAAATTTAACAAACCTCATTTATACTAGATCCTATAGGTGAAATAATAAAATTAATAAATCTCATTCATCAAAGTTTGACACTATATTAAATTAAAAACTGAGTTTATGTCTAATTTATATTCATAAATTTAAATTAAAACTGGCGTATAACATAAGAAATACCCATACTTATATATTTTAAATTGATGTTATCTTTAGTTGATGTAAGATCTCCAACAAGTCAATTTACAATATATAAGTGGAGGCAATCCTCACTTTACAAACTAATCTTGTGAGGTTGAGTTAGACTTTAACTAACTTCTTGATATGATATCAGACCTTATTCTAGTGAGGTTTGTTGGGCCTATTGTTTAACCTACTATCGAACTGTTGTTGACCCCACTTATATTTAGTTCTGACGTGAAGAAATGAGTTGAAGATCCCATATCAATTAAAGATAAAACCAATTTACAATATATAAGTAAGAACAATCCTCACCTTTTAAACCAATTTTGTTTGATCAAATTAAGCTTAAGCTCACCTCTTAATGTATTTAAATTACAAAATTCTATGATCAAATTATAATTTGTTGACAAAAAGGAGTAGAATTGAGAAGTGTTAGTTAATGGAGTGTTTGTATGTTATTTCTGTAATAAATTTTTCTTAGTAGTAAGCATTTTTCATAGATATATATTTTTCAAGCATTTTTCATAGATATATAATTTTTCATTCTTTAATATGTATGTAGTTGGTAAATCATACTATCCCAGATGGAGTATTTGACAATATGTTAAATGGAGTTTCTGATTTCTTTAATCAAACAACATTGAATGAGAGAATGATCTATAGCAAAAGAAGTCCATTGGATACAATAAGATGGGAACTAAACTCCTCTACTGGAGAAAACAGGGAATATCTGAAGGTTGTTGCACATCCTCAATATCATTTTCCTTCCAACCCACATGGTTTCAGGTACATAATGATTAGAGAAAAAATATTTCTCCATCTCCCTTTTTATGTTTTAAGGTATTTTCACTTATTCAATTGGAAACCCCTTTTACCCAAAATATTATTTCCCATCACAATTCTCAAAATATAATTTTTATGTAAGAATTTTACAATAGAAAATCATGTCATTTTTAAAATTTTAGCTGTTTCATTTATTTTATATTTCACTTTTATAAATTTTTTAAATCTAATTATAATATCTAGAGTTATGTTAACATTTTCAAATTAATTATTATTTTATTTAAAAAATAATAAAATCATCTATAATTTTATGTTTACTTCAAAATCTAATTTATTGTTTGAATAAAGAAATATATTATACTTTGATTATCGTAACTTTATCTTCGTTCGCTAAAATAATTATATTAAGTTCTATACCTTGTTCATGAGTGAATAATATAATATTTAAGATAATATAATATTTAAGATTACAAACTTTATGAGGATTAGGTTTAGTAACTTGATATAAAACTGTCTTCTCACATTCTTCTCACATCTTTTGAGTATAACCACACTCTAGACATTAAAATTATTACTGCATGCTTTTAATTTTACTTTCATATGAATTTTAAATATGAATTTTAGAATAACCTTTAAACTTTGTAAAAGAGAGAATCACAAAATCCTAATCTATTAGTTCCAAAAGTCCTAATTTATTAGTTAATTCCTGGCCTCAAAGTCTATTTGAAATAACATCTTTAAAGTCAGTCATGTATGCTTTTAAACTTTGTGTTCCATCATGATTTTAGTTTTAGAAGACATCTTGAAGGATTAAGGAAGAAAAATATATTTAAATTGCCATTGACTTTAACAACTAAAAGATATGAGACTATTGGTAATATTGTAACAAGTTCTCCTAGGGCTAATTGAGATAATATTTTTAGGATCAATAACAATTTATCCGAGTTATTATCCATCTTGGGAGCTCCAAGCACCATCACAGTTTTGTCTTGATTTTAAAAGGCACTGTTGAAAGGAAAATACATTTAAATTATCCTTAAACTCAACTCCTAAGCTACATAGGACTATTAACCGCACCAAAACAAGTTCTTATTAATTTTTCAATTGGTTTGCAAATTAACTAATGTAAATTAAATATTAAAATTCTAATTTTGTTTATACATAATAATTTATATAAATAGGATATTAGATTTTTGAAAAAGGTAATTACGTAAAAATTAATGATTGAAGCATAACTAGTTAGAAATAATCATGACATTTAAATCATATAAAAAATATTATAAACTTTGGATAAAATATTTTACAATTTTTAAGTCCTTCAAATACATTAAATTTGAATTCATATCATTTTAAATGGTTTTATTTTCTTAATATTTTGTTTAGAGAAGACAATTTAAATTTAATGAATTTTATTTTTTCATTTAATAAAGTATTTCAATTACCACGAGATGAAAAGGAATATTTAAATATCAAATAATTGTTAATAATTAAAAATATGAATGTTGATGACCTTTTTTAGTTTATCTTGATTAATGTTGTCTTAGTTAAAGTTTGTTATAAAAAATTTCAACTGGTATTTCACAAATTTTTTTCTCGATTGACTTTGATAAATATATTATACTTCGATAAATATATTATTTTGAGTTTATTAAGAAGTGGAATTTAAGTTTAACTCAACATTATAAAACTGGTTTGGAAAGTGAGGTTTGAACCCATTTATAAACTATTGAAAAGTCTTATCTGTAGTCGATGTAGGATCTCTAATATACCCCCTCACGCCGAGACTGCTCAACTCGTGTGTGAGACTATATTGTTTAAGGGTGATCCGATAGCGGCCCGATAGCGGGTGGTTTGATAGGCCCAACAATCTTGCTAGGATAGACTCTGATATCATATTAAAAAATGGAATTTAAGCTTAACTCAATCTTACAAAACCAGCTAGTAAGGTGAGGTTTACACCTATTTATAAACTATTGAAAGATCTTATTTCTAATCGATGTGAGATCTTCAACATAATTGATGTCAATTACAACTTTTAAATTAACATAGATCAAACTTACTTTTACGATGTTGATGATTAGAGGTTTGTTTTGCCGATATTTTTATTAATGCCTGATGAAGTATTGTTTCGATTAACAATTAATGTTAGCTAAAAGTTTTTCTAACAATAGAAATAAATTCCTAATAAACTATTCAATAATAATAAAATCTATGTCGATGATAAAAAGATCATTGTAGACATCGACAAAAAAATAATCACAATATACGTCAATTGGAAAAAAAACTAATTTACATTCACAATAAAATAGTCTCCTTAACATCAACGGTGAAAATCCTAGCTAATATTAAGTAAGAAATAATAATAGTCTACAAAAAAAGAAAATTATGGCAATCTAAATAAAATAATAAATTCTATCAACATCAATACAAAAAATTTTAGTTGAAATGATAAAAAAGTAATCATCTCAAAAGCGTCCGGATCTTAGTCAAGTTAAAAAGAAAATACGAAAAAAGAAAAATATAAATTTAAGAATATAAAAAACTCAAATTCTCAATTTTAAGATAAAATTTAAAATTCTCTAATTACACTAATAAAATTCTAAAATTTCAATTTATTTTGAAATTTCTTACATAAACAACATATTTTATTAGAAAACATTTTAAATTTTCTATAACAGTGAATTACTTTCTTAAATTTTTCCATCAGTCATATTACTAGAAGTCTCTATGCACAATTCTTATAAGCATTATGAGACATTTCTTACTATCTCTTTTACTTTAAATGACGACAATACACAATACTTCAAGATGAAACATAATAGTTATTTTTAAATTTGTCACACGTGCTATCTTTATTAAGGTTTCTTTTGTTAAAAAAAAAAAACTTTAAGAAGAAGTTACATACCCTTCTTTAAGTGTTCCTAAAAAAATATTCTTAATTTCATAAAATAAAAGAATATAATTTGTAAATTACTCTCAAATATAAATTGAATGAAAAAGGTTTAGGTTTACTAAATGACAATGTAATAGATAGTTGAGAATGAGACATTTGGAAATATATCCCAACAACTTAATGGCTGAAACATTCATAAAATACTCTTTTAATTAATTCATTCTTCGCTAATAAAAAAAATAGAAAGGTATCTAGGTTTAATTATTATAACATTCCCTCTTCCATATCTTTAAACTTGTTTTGGGTTATTTGGTGGATCAGCAAAATTTTAGAAGAATATGGCAAAGAAATGAGAAGGGTAGTGATTGGATTGGCAAGGGCAGTGTCTAAAAGCTTAGGGTTTGAAGAACATTTCGTAGAGAAGGCTATGGAATTGAAGTTAGGGTTTGATGTAATGGCTATGAACCTTTATCCACCCAATGCCAAATCTAAGGGAGTTGTTGGCTTGTCTGAACACACTGACCCTGGTTTTATAATTACACTTGTTCAAGATATAAATGGTGGTCTCCAAATTCTTTCCCACAAAGGAAACTGGATTAACGCCTATATTCCCTATCGTGCCATTCTCATCCAGCTTGGTGATCAACTTGAGGTACTTTTCTTCCAATTATTTTCTCCATAATCTTTCTTTAAATCGCCACCCTTTTCCTCCTCACCATTTGAATTATATTTTTAACATCAATCAATTGTAGATCTTAACCAATGGGATGTATAAGAGTCACATCCATAGAGTTATTGTTGGCAACAATAAGGTGCAAAGGATCTCTGTGGTTGGCATTCATGGACCTTCACTGGACAAATTAATCAGCCCTAGCGCAAAGTTTGTTGATGCAAAACACCCAAAGAAATATTATGAGATGACCTTTAAAGAATCCTTAGAAGTGAATGGGGATGATGAGGTTGATGTGCAATCATCACTTGAGAAAGCAAAATTAGTATGAAATTTGCATTTAAGTGTATCCTCTCACACACCATGATTAGTGTAAAATAAATGCATGTCATCATTATATGATGCTTCTCTTATTAAATTACAATAAGGTGTGGATAATTTGTGTCTTCTCCCTGTATTCTATGCTTATCATATTCATATTTCCATTGTATTATCCTTCATCCAGGTATAAAGCAGTGTATGATTTTCTAAATAAAATTAAGCACTTCATTTCAACTCAACAAAAGGTTTTATTATACATCAGTCATCAAATGCCAACATAAAGAAAAATTTTGTATATATAGTTGGAAAATAAACTCTCAAAGAAACTAGAATATAAAGACAAACTCGTTTTGTGTAAGAGCTTTTGCAGTGTTAAAATGTCACCAATATTATTTTTCATCAACTAAAAATGAATATAAACTAAAGGAGACACTAAGGGTGCTCATATATAGTCTATTTACATAGTATTTAAACTCTCAAAGTACTTCCATAAACATTTCAATGATATAATGCCCTGGCCCTGCTACAACAACCATAATATCACTGCACTGTCTTGACCATTACAATGCCTATTAATTACAAATATAAATTTTGACACTAAATTAACAATCTAGTTTTGGCTTATAATATGTGTCTTCCTTTCCATGATATTGTTGTTACCAAACATATACAACGCTGGACTCATACTGCAAGGTTGCATTTTATAGGAGAGTTTCTCTTCCCAAACTTATCCAAGCTTGGTCATGTCTTGTAGTACTTGTGCTAGCTAATTATATTTGAATGCTATATCAACCCTATGTTGGTCTTCATCAATGTCTTGATTCACTTTCTTCATATTCCCTATAATGTGAATGATACCAATGATGATTTAAATCAAATTCAAGTGATAGTTTCACAACCTTTGTTAATTGAGTTATTTTTGAAAACTGAGATCTCCGACAACTACTCAAACCATCGTCATATATATCATTTACAACGACAATTTTTTATAAAATTGTAATTGTGCATGCACTTTAAACTTACAAAATTTCTTAATTACGACACCAATACCACAATTTCGAAGTGGTAATGGTGGCAACAATTATAGTGAGCAGATGTGGTAATAGTAGTGAAAGTACAAACCAGTAGAACTAACTAACAACAACAACGGCATTGAGGAGTAGGAAGACAATGATGGACACTACAAGAAAAAGTTAAATTACCGACGAAATTTTATCAACGGAACTTTATCCGTTGGTAAAATATCATTATCGACGATTTTATCGACGAATTTTGAGTTTGTCGATAATTATAGACAGATTTACCCTAAATCCGTCGGTAATTACCGACAGATCAGAAACTCGTCAAAAATTCATCGGTAATTACTGACGGACTCAGAAATTCGTCGATAAATTTACATACAATTAATTTATAGACAGATTTTGAGTGTTTCCGATAGATTTGTCTTGTCGATAATTTTTGTTTTTGTTTTTATAGTGGGAGTGACGATGAGGACAAGTGAAGGAAGACGATAAATTTGATAAGTAAAGGCAAGAATAAAATTATCTTTTACAACAACAACAAATGTGGAGGCAAGAATATAAGGAAGGAGTTAATTCTTTTATAGTTTTGCAATTTTATTCCGCTCTCATGTAACGTAAGGAGTTGAATCATAGACATATAAGGTGTAAGGGAAATGACAATTTACAATTTTGAGCAATATTGTATAAGGGTTGGATAATCCCTCAAATGATCTATTTAATTTATTTTATTCTTTGTTGATAAAAAAAAAGAACAGCGTGCACAAAAGAGATAAAAGTAGAGGAAGAAGAAACACACCCAAAGTATAAGTCGAAAATACAATAATAGTTATATTTTAATCGTTATCGTAGTGTGCATATTACAATTCAAATGCAATTGTCATTATATTTTAGTTAAGAACGTCATTGTTGTTGTAAAGTTGAAGAAACCACAAATTAAGCATCAATTACAATTTTTGGAGAACCATCGTTGATTTGTCATTTTCTAGGAATCTCTTAGATGACTTCTAGACCGTGTTTCTACGCTTCAGACGGATCATGGATACATACATGCAACGGATGCATGAATAACACAGTGTCAGATACATTGTTTTGTGTCAAACACGGTCCACATTTTGGACACATCGGAGATGACATAGTCCAACCCTTCAGACATGTGTCTCAACTCGAAATCACAGGTGAATTCTTTTAAATTAAAAAGAATAAAATAAATAAAGAAATAAGTAACAAATAATCTAGATATTCCTTATTAGTGATGTTAGATACTTTTCAAATATAAACCATTTTAAGAGAAAAGAGAGGCAAACATATGGTTATAAATTATATGAGAGGAAGAAGAAAGAAAGGGAAATTAAAAAAAGAAGAAAAAGTGTTTTCGATCAGTGTTGTAAATTGTGTTGCAGAAAAGAAAAACTTGTTTTGTAGCTTGTGTTGTAGAAGAAAAAAGAAAAAGAAAGAAAGAAAAACAAGAAGGTATGTGACAAACTTTTATAAACCTGAGCCTTATATTATAAAAGAATGCTTGGTCACTGAAAATAAACAAATGACATTAAATGCTATGATAGAAAGTTTTATTGTATCAAATAATGTTAATATGAAAACCTCTAAAAAGACAAACTTCTTTCCATTTCAGTGAGGTTTTTGTACTTCCACTGAAGAAGAGACATCAATTATAAATGGATTTTTAATTATTTTTGTCTCGTGTGGACCACCTCTTCACCTCCATGAGC
>Ga0209489_108956_pt1 | contig 13012 bp, 2 predicted proteins | sample SiratrowhiteBW_FD_187527 | JGI IMG/M metagenome (GOLD analysis project Ga0209489, IMG submission 187527) | Root nodule microbial communities of legume samples collected from California, USA - Siratro white BW (SPAdes) (version 2) | ecosystem: Host-associated > Plants > Roots > Nodule | place: USA... | reverse complement strand
GTGCATTTTTTTTTTTATCTGTGGATTATTGATATTTTGTTTTTACTTTATGTATTTCAGACTGAGTTGTTGGATCCAGCTGTGAAGGGAACTCTCAATGTTCTGAAATCGTGTGTGAACTCGCCCACGCTCAAACGCGTCGTTTTAACTTCTTCTATTGCTGCAGTTGCGTTCACCGATAGGCCTAAAAACCCTAATCCAGTGGTTGAAGAGAGTTGGTATTCCGACCCAGAATTCTGTAAGAAAAGGGGGGTATGTGCCGTTTCCTCTAATAAATTTTCATTACAAGTTAATCTTTGATGAAACTTCTTTTCCACACAAATAGTAAGTAAAGTTTTTGCTTCTTAAAACACAAAAAATAATTCTCTCAAGACCGAGAAGATGTACCTACCTGTGCTATATATATTAATTTGTCATTTATATATATTATGTTAGCTTGTTCTTCACATTCCTTGCTTGTTTTAGTTATGGTATAGCCTTTCGAAGACTTTGGCCGAAGATGCTGCCTGGAAATTTGTGAAAGAGAACAAGATTGACATGGTTACAATGAACCCAGCAGTGGTTATTGGACCTCTCTTGCAACCAGAGCTTAACAGTAGTGCTGCTATAGTTTTAACTTTAGTTAATGGTAATTACTATTTATTCACTATGCTGTAAAATTTCTGTTGATTGCTTTGTGTGCATCTTGATTACAGAATGTAGTTTCTTTCAACTCAAACTATATTATGGTCTTTCTAACTTGACTCAATTAAACTCCACACACACACGTACATGTTGTGATTGAAACTGTTAGGTTCGGAAACATTTAAAAATGATCGGTTGGGATGGGTGGACGTGAGAGATGTTGCAAATGCCCATATTCTAGCATATGAGAATGCTTCGGCTAATGGAAGATATTTACTAGTTGAAAGAGTGGCGCACTACTCAGAGATTGTGAAGATTTTACGTGATTTATACCCAACATTGCAACTTCCGGAGAAGTGAGTATGATTATTTGCATAGTATCAAAATTGCGTACATTGTAAATGTAGGTCTTAAAATGTTAGTATAATTATGTGCTAACGTGACATTTGATAATTGGAGTTTTTGTTGTTTTGATTTTTCTAACATGGTTTCACTCTGTCAACAATATTACCAGGTGTGAAGATGTTAAGCGACATGTGGCAGTATTTCAGGTTTCCAAGGAAAGAGCAAAGAGCTTGGGGCTTGAATTTACTCCTTTGGAAGTGAGCCTCAAAGATACTGTTGAAAGCATGAAGGAAAAAAAGTTCACCAAATTTTAAGTTTAACCTTAAAGAAAAGTGGAAACCTTCTTTAGTTGTTGACTTGTTTTCTTATGCTAATGTTTATGAATAAATTTACTGTAAGAGAAGACTTAAATCAGAACTTGTAAGTTCTGAAATAAGTTATTCCCGATGTAGTGGTGTGTAAGAGTGATAACTAAGTTTCAAACTTGGTTGTTCTGGTAGAGTTTGCGTTAAATATTGTGTCCTTGTTACGTAATAGCACTGGAATATTTTGATTGTGTTAAGAGTTTTTTTACGATAACAAAATTAAAAATACAATTAAATTTTTTGATATAACTATTATTATAATAAAGAATAATCACTACATTATAAAAATTAAAATATGTAAAAATAATTATAAAAATATTAACTTAAAAACATTAAATCTTGAGGAAAACATTGAGGTAAGCTTTTTGATTTAATGGTATTTTTGAGCTTCTTGGGAACTTTTACTTTCTTTTCTTTTTTATTTTTTTCATCAAATATCAACGTTTTTTTTGGTGATTATCTATGATACAATACTCCTAGCTTTGCAAAAGTATTTCAAACAAAATACGGTCCAACATATATTAATTATTAGGCAACTTATTATCAGTTTTACTAAACAAAGTATAATTTGTAACAATATTCTCAACTAGTTGGAGAATGAAAGGGTGTGAAAGGAGGAAAATAGACACATACTGGTTAGAATAGAAGAATAAAAGAGGCCATTTATGTAAATTAAAATATAAAAAGAAAATGGGAGTGTGAACACTATAAGAAAAAAATTAGTTAGAGACCAATATTTAGCTACCAAATGAAATAGTTGTTAATTGTGACTAAAATAGTCATCAAATTAGATTTTGGTTGCTAAATCACTATAAAATAGAATTAATGATTAAATTTAGTGACCAATTAAGTCAAATAATTGATATCTAACATTAGCTACCAAGATTTTAGTGACCTATACTTCTATTTTGACTTGTCACTAAAACTTTGTTATAGTCTTTCTAACTTGAGTCAATTAACAATTATTTCATTTGATAGCTAAATATTGATCTCTAAAATACCAACATTATTATTAGTCACTAAAACCTTGGTAGCTAATGTTAGATACTAATTATTTGACTTAATTGGTCACTAAATTTAATCATTTTGTAGTGATTTAGCAACCGAAATCTAATTTGGTTATTATTTTGGTCACAATTAACAATTATTTCATTTGGTAGCTAAATATTGGTCTCTAAACAACCTTTAAGTCAAGTTTAACCTACATTTCAGAAAGCTTAAATTTTTAAGATCAACTTAATATTATGTTGATTTAATGAGCCGTTTGAACTTAATTAAAAAGTAAAAATACAAAACAATAATTCTGAATCTAGAAATTTTAAAAATAAAATATAAATTTTTACATTTAATTTATATAAAGTAAATCATTTTTTGTTCTAAGTATAATAATTTAAGTATACATTTTAATATATGTATATGTTTAATAAAACAATATTATTTTTATTTTTTAAAAATTAAAATTAATTAGTCTATACAAAATTCGTTTTAAACAACCATATGTTTGTCATTCTCTTTTTAGTCTTTATAACAATAATAATAGTTCGTCTAACATTAAAAGTGAAAATTATTAATAAATATAATAAAGACAATAAAAAAATTTCAAACTAAGAGAATTATATTTTTTCAAATAAAATAAATGAAATTTGAACAAAAAATTTCAGGAAACAAACTTAGGAATAATTACAAATTGAGGGGACTAGAGTTACAGGCAAAAATAGGGATCAATATTTAGTAAATATACGAAGCAAAATTGTAATGAAGCCAAAAGTTCATTTTAAATTTGAGAAAAACATTCAAATCTGATGTTAATATGAATGGAAAAATATTTAAATTCTAAGTAGATAAATCTTTTATATATAGAGGAGAAAATTATACTTATTTCCCTTATATTATAACAAATAACATTCAATTCTTTTAATTTTAAAATAGTGTTGGAGGTCAAAAGTGGATTCTTAAATAATGGCTAATAATTTTATTACTTTCATTTTATAATTTTGTTTTTTAGTAATTTTTGTGCAAATATTTTAAAATTGTATAAATATCTAGATTTAAACATATAATTACTATATTTATGAAAAAATTATTATAAATATAGATAATAATCATATTTTGTCATTTTTAACTTCTTGCATAGAAATAATAATAATAATAATAATAATAATAATAATAATAATAATAAATAAATAAATAATAATTATTGTAAAAAATAAAGAGATTAAAGATAAAGAAAAGAACTTAATTAAAATAAGAAATACAATCTAACATTCATTTTATACTGTAACTTTCAATAACTCTCACTTTGTATAAGAGAGTTGCATAAGTGTCCTAATTATTTCCTCCATTCTTATTTTTTTTTCAAATTTATCTTGAACTAACTTTTCTTAAGGGGCTGAGTATAAGCTTCTTCCATTTATGTCTCAAAATTCCACTCTTTTCTCTATATGTATTCTGCTTTTCAGATATTTAACTTTAATTAAATTTTGAATTAATTTTTATTAGATAAACTAATATAAATTTCAAGTGTAAATCTTTCCTTCTTTTTTTTATATCTCACGTTCATTGCATTTTGTACTAACAAAAAAAAATATAAGTTTTAGGATCTAATTTTTGAAATAGTTTTAACAGATGGTATGTGAAATAAAATTATTGTTTAACTATATATCATCAGGTGGTATTTTATAAAAAAAAATACACAATTTATAAAAATATAATATATTTTATTTGTTTTCATAAAAATATAATATATTATATTAAAATAACAAAAGTTTTATAAAAACTTGATTTATTAATTTTAAGAGAATCTGCAGCAAATTTAATAAAAGAAAAGTTAAATTGCAAATATAAATTACTAGAAATTAAAAATATGTTGAAGCCTAGATAAAGTAAGAGTTGCAATAAAAAAAGAGAAAAGAACATTTCAAGAAATACAAGTGAAATAACAAATGTAAATTTTAAAAAATATAAATTGTCATTAATAGAAAATAAATATGCATAAGGAATGGAAAGACTTTTTGTTCTATTCTGATGGAATATTTATGGGAAAAAAACTTTTTATTTTCATTATAATAAATTATGTTAATTTGATATAATTTTATTTTAAAAACAAATTAAAATCGTGTTGATATGATTTTAATTAATATATCCATTCTGAATTAAATAATTTTTTTTATAATAAAATCGTGTCAATTTAGATTGATTTACTTATAACAAGAATTAAAAAAAATTATTCTAAAAATTTTGTAACAAAATTACCCAAAATAAAAAAAGAACTCTAATGAAAAAGATTGGTGATGAATAACACTAATATTATTTCTATCTTTTTCAATTACTGAGTTTCGACGTTACATAGTTTAGTACAAAAGTCATTTTTTTCACCCCAAACTACAAATAAGAAATGTTATAGATGGTTATAATATCTAACAGTTAGGCTGTTATTTATTTTGCATGAAAACCTGCACTGCACTTCATCAATGGTCTACATGCCAATACCCCTTTTACTTATTTTGACAAATAATATCTTTCTCCATACTTAACCTTTTCATATGCTTTTTATTACTTAATAATAACTTTATTCTTAAATGAATCATTATTTTCTTGATCTATATTACTCTTACACCGACCTACCTTTGTCTCCATAATTATTTTTTTACTTTCTTAAAAATTCATTCACAACATTTATAACTCAAGCGTCAACCCCTATAATTCTTAATATATAAGAGATATATAAGAGAAAGTTGAATTTGAATTTTTTACAATATTTCAAAATATCTTTGATAAACAACACTATCATACGAAATTAAAATTGGACAAATCCGTTGAAAAATATTTTCATAAAATTTAGTTTAAAAGACTCGTTTTTTAAGTTGAATGATAATCATTCAATAATATGTAATCTATAAATATTGAGATTAAAGAAACATTTATACTTAATATTTTATATTTATTTGTTTGTTAATCAAGATTATGTTCGATTACAAAATCAAAGAAGTTAACTCCTAAGTTTGTTGGGCCATATCAAAATCTTCAAAGTGTTGGACCATTGGACCAGTGGCTTATGAAGTTGTTTTGCCTCCTCAGTTAGCCAATGTGTCTAACTCCAGTCATATCCTAACAGAGGATGAAGTGCAAGTCAAGGAGAATTTGATTTTAAAGCTCAATCGATCAGAATCGTAGATCAATAGATTAAGCAACTCAAAGGCAAGGCCATTAGCATGGTGAAAGTGTTGTGGGATGCCAGAGTTGGTGATTCCACTTGGGAGTTGGAGGAGAACATTAGATAAAACTACCCTCATATTTTTTCTCGTAAGCCAATTTTCGAGGATGAAAATTTTTCTTGTTGGAGAGAATGTAACAACCTAGAAAATCTGTCATCTGAGTAGAAATGGTAGAAGTAGAATGAGCACTTGATTATTATATTATTAAACTGAAAACGGCATCTCTCTAAACTCTCTTACTCTCTTTTTCCTCTGACTTCTCTCTAAATCTCCGCTTCCGTACCTCATCAGTTTCTCAAGCGAAACTCACCGTTGGACTCATGACAGAGAATAGAACAAGTCTACCCGATCAGAATCTCCGTTAGAGTAAGTTCATCTTCTGCCCTCTTCCTTTAGAGCCATTTTTAGGTTTTCGTTTTCCTCTACCTTATGAGCTTGCATGTGGCCTCTGAGTTATCAGATAGTGCCTTTGTGAGCTCAGTTTCCTAGTGTTTTAGTCTGATCGTTGATCAGAGGTCCTTTGGTGCAAATTCGAGTTCTTGAAGATCTTAGGCTTTGGGGCTGTTAGAGAGAACTTCTAGTGCAATTTAGGTAAGGGAAGCTGACTTGCATGTTACTTGATTCCAATTTGTTTATGAGTTAGGGTTTCATTCCAAATATGTCTGTGAAAATGCATTTGTGATGATTTGTTTGCTGGCATGAAACTTAAGTTGAGTTCTTGATAGTTTATTCATTCTGGTATGCATGATGAGTATGTGGAAATTGATGGAATGCAAGTTGAATTCCTAGTTAAGTTAGTCATCTGAGACATGTGTAGTAGCTCTGTGGTAGTAAAAACTGCATAAATTGTCTGATAACTTATGTTTTCTGCATAATTCGCCCAGGCGAGAATGGTTTCGAGTAGCAAGTATGCTCTCTAAACTGTTTTTGCCCAGGCTGGAAGTTCCTCGCCCAGGCGAGAAAGTAGTTTCGCCCAAGCGAGGGTACAATCGCCCAGGCGAGAAAGCCCCTGGAGCAAGTGTACTCTCTGAAGTGTTTTCGCCTAAGCGAGAAATCTTTTGCCCAAGCAATGAGGTATTCTCGCCCAAGCGATGAGGTATTCTCGCCCAAGCGAGAGTATTTTCGCTAAGGCGAAAAAAGACCCTGCTCTCTAGACTAATTTCGCCCAAGCGATAAATTTTTCGCTCATGTGAGAGGTATTTTTGCCTGGGCAAAATTGGTCTAGCTTAAGCTAAAAAAAAATTAAAAAAAAATTACGTTTTTGTTTTCGATTATTTAACTCTTTTGGAATGAAATATATGTATTTAATAAAATAGATTAATTGATAATTTAAGTTTAATTATATTGATGTTGAGATTGAAGTACAGATTGAGATTTAAAAGTGAACGAATGCATGAGTAGAGATCTATATAGTGATGTGATATTGTTAAAAGTGTCGATAAAGTTGGTCAAAGCCTAGGCATAGTGTTTTCACGAAAGAAAATGGGTTAATTAGGAAGTATATATGATCAATAACAATTTATATCCTGACTCTACTAGTAATAGGAATCAAATAGATCATTACTAGGTGGTGAGAGTCGAAGGAGGTCTGAATTGGGTATAGCTGGTCAGAAAAGACTAACCCTGGTCTGAATTGGGTGACTACAGCTTGAAACATAGCTGGTCAGAAAAGACTAACCCTGTCATACATGATTGATGATTCATTTGTATGGAGGCTGTGTGGATTCACAGTGTGGAGATGTATGACAAGTGCATATCTCGGGGTCTATTCAATGCACGAGTCTTCCGGAAGTAGAGTCATGTTTGTAGTGTGTTAGATTCTTATATTGTGATGATACATGAAATTGAATGTTTTTGATTTGTTAAAATTTGGTTAGCCTATCCTTTGTTTTTGGTTGTATTGTGTTTGATTTTCTATATGTGATGATCGTGTCTTGACACGGGAGCATATGGTGCTGCAGATAGATCTTTAGGAGATCCTCTAGGTTGAAAGATCCTGTTAGGAATAGTATTATATTTTGAAAAACTTATATATAATATTGTAAATATATTTTGAAATTTCAGTTCAGTATTATTATGTAATCTTGATGCATGTTAAATGTGGAGTACTGTAAGCAGTACATGATGTTAATCCTTTAGTTGCCTTAATAGAAGCTTGAATTTTGTGGGGTGTTACAATAGTAATAATGATAATAATAAGAATAATAATTATAATAATATTAATAATAATAATAATAATTATAACAATAACAATAATAATAATAATAAATATAATATTAATTATAATAATAATGATAATAACAATAATATTTATAATAATTATAATTGTAATTATAATAATAAGTATACTAATAATCTAACATGACAGAAAAAAAAACTTTTGTTTGATGATTATAGATTCTCTCAAACTCTTAATAAAAATATTAAATATAAAAATAATATGTCTTTATAATTAAAAATAATATTTATTAATTTTTAAAATCGATCACAATAAATATATAGTCTCACATATTAGTTAGATAATATTATTTAAAATATAATTAAAAATGATGTATCCTATTATGTATACAAAATAAAAGTTACTGTTTTATATTTCTAAAGAACACAATAATACTCTGTCAACAAGTTAGATTTACAAGTTTAAAATTTAACTTTATATTTGTTTATAATTTTATTAGTTTATGTAAATTCGTTATTTTTCTTTTTCAAAGTTATTTGTATAAAGAGATATAAAATCAAGAGTTATTACAAATCATTCAATAATAAGACAATAAGAATTCTTTATTCTTTTAATAACGTCGCATCCACGTAAATAAAACTTTGAATACATACTTGTATTTGAAGTAATATTCTAATATTAGCATAACTTATTATTCACGTAACCCAACATTAAATATTTTGATTCTTAACATAATTTATTAACTTTATGTCAGACTACTTTCTTTAAAAATTAAAGTAAAAGTTAGGATTCTAAAGGACAAATGGACTATTAAACACTGGCTTTTTAATCTCCTTAACATAAAGTAACTTTGATACACTATTTTTTAATATATATTAGTGATTTTTATAAGATCGTTTTAGTGATAAGAGAAAAAAAAATATTTTCTAAGAGAGATGGTATAACCATTTATATATTAAAATTATGTGACGAAATAAAAAAGTAATAATATCTTTATCACATGTTTTAAGTGCAAATATATCAAACAAAGATACATGAACATGTAGCATGCCTGTCTTCGTATCAAGTAAAAGCATCTATCGAGATCTTATATAAAAATATTTATATTTATATACTTTATTGTAATCAAACTAACTTGATTTGAGAATAGTTTATCTAATAAAAATCACCGACATTACAATTTACTTATAAAGACAATTTATTTTATTACTCCATCAAGTGTGTGTAGATTTTCTACAAATATACGAATAGTTGTAACGTAAGTACTACTCGTGTTCACCGACATATCTTATCCTTAATCAAATAACATATAAAATAAGGTGAGATATTATTATAAAAGAAGAAAGGACAAAACTATTAAAATGACTACCTAATATCTTGACACGAAATCATTAATTAGCATAATAAACTATCCACTGGTACAGTTAAGGCATCACTTCCAAACAATTTAATTGAAAAAGATTCTGAAATATTGCCCTTTTGTTTTCATGTTTTGTTTTTTAACTAGTTTTAAAGTACGAGGTCTGTGCTTAAAGGACATGAGGTGACATGATACTGAATTTTTGATTGGACATTTGCGAAGAATTCACTGAAACGTCTAGGAATACGAGATTCACCTTTTCTTAAACAATTTTGCAATGTAATTTTTTAGTTGAATTCGAACTATAATTTCATCCCTCATTTATTATAATAAACTTTTATATAATCTGTGTTTTCCAGCCTCTGTAACATTTTATTCATGCGGATGAATTTGTATTGATTCTGGTATTCTGGTATTCTGGTAGCGGTAGGTTGTAAGTAGGTATGCGGAGATAGTTGGTTTTATTTGGATTGAAAAGTGTATCAGATTTTATTCGAAACAGTGTGAGAAATTAGATTACATGAATTAAGAAAAAAATAGTAAAAAATAATAGAAAGTTTATAAAATGTTGTTTATAATAGGTTGGATATAATTGATAAAATATTTTTTTAATTACAAAATTATTAATTATTATAAAATAAAAAATAAATTATTATTATTAAATTAAGAAAAATATTAATTTGACATTATTATAAAAAAAACATCTTTTGACACTGCTTTATATTAATAAAATATTATATATTAATAAAATAATAATATTTTATAGTGTTAAATGGTGTCAAATGTGAATAACAGTATTAAAGTATTACTATTTTATTATTAATGATATTATTATTATTTGATAAATTTATTTTAATTATTATTATAATTTTAATTCATTATTAATATTTTTTAATTTTATTATTATAATTATTATTTATAATTTTATTATTATAGTTAAAATTATTCAATTTCTTTATAAATTTTTGACCAATTGCAAAGAAAGTCTCACCTCTAATTTTGTTCTCCTTTTATGTTATTAAATGATTTTTTATTGGAATCCACACTTTCTTTGCATTTCATCCAACTTTCCATATGCTCTAATAAGAAAGTCCTTAATGTGAAAAGACAAGTAAAAATTCAAGTATATTTGTAGATTGTTAACCAAGTTATATATATTGATCTTGTATAGTTGATCATTTGGTTGTGATGTTGTACTAGTAAAAGATGAAGAATGAGAGATTATATAGATGAGAACGAAAACAATGAAAAACGAAAGCAAAATAGAGAATAAAAATAATGAAGAATAAACGATTATATAGATAGATAATTGATTATACGTTATTATTTTTTTCTTGCAAGATAATCAATTATAATGTATTATGCAAGATATTCAATTACCATAATCTGATTATGGTGTATTGACTTTTATAATTATGAATGTTTAGTATTAAAATATAATAGAGATGGATATTTGATGATAGAGTGCTTGATTAATATATGAAAGGTGCACGATTTGATTCTCCTCCAATCTCTGATTTTTAATCTTTGGTTTTACTTATATTATGATAAAATAAATATAATTAATTATATAATATAACATAATAATCATAATAATATTAATAATTTAGCTTTCATTTTAAAATAATTAATAATCTTATAATTTCATAAATTAAAAAACAATAATTCATCAATTATATCAAATAAATAAATTATATTTTATTTTAAATTAATTGTAATTATAAGAACAAATTTATTATCTTATAATTTCATCTACTAGAAAAAATATTTTATTAATCAAACTTGTCATCTTTGGATCCAAACTAAGCATAAGAGTATTATTAAAAAAAATTATCTAAAAGATTCCTTACATAAGTGTATAAATGCAAAATTATTAAACCTCTAGGTTTTTTAGTTAATGTTTGACTTTATTTTTCTTCTTTTTTCTTTCACTTTAAAACATTCAAATCTAATCCGTTATTGTTTGTCAAACTCTTCACTGAAAATTGAGGTCAACATTTATTTTACTATAATGATTTGTTTTTTTCAAATAACAAAAGTATTTAAAATGTTAAAATGTATTTAAAATGTTAAAATGTATTAAGTAAGACATTAAGAAGAAAATTTTTATCTTCATATTTAACTTTTACTTTAATATTTTCAAGATAGTTTAATATCTTATTAAAATCTAATAATTGTTTTATTAAATATAATTATTGCCTCAAACAAAGCCTATTAGACAATTTTTTTTCATATATAAGGACTCAAGTTTTATTCATATTAACACAACAATCTTCTCCTTCACGACTTCTTTAAGTGTGTTTTCTCCCAAACACAAAATCATTGTGTTTTTATCTTTTTGGATCATGAGTCTTATTCTTCTGATACAAAGATGTCAACATGTTAACCTCACTCTTTATTGCATCAACATACCCTATTTGTATCAATATAGCTTCCATTGTCATCCTACATAATTTGAATTTGTTCTTACAAGAAAATTTCTTGATGTTAAACTTAATAATCATGTCTTCAAACCTTGCTATTGTTGATTTTTTTTCTCTCTCTATTTCCAGAGACAACACTAATTGTTAGGTTCTTGCAACAATAATAAGAAAAAAGAAAAAAAAAAACTAAAAATGAAAGAAAGCAACCATATTATAACATAAGGTTATATACACAACATATGTCTTAATACAATGAATTTTCTTAAAGTATAACAAGTCTATCTGTAAATGTGAAAAAAGACATAAATACACAAGAAGAGATGATTCAATTGTGTATTTGAAATTTCTAAATTGTGTATTTAATTATATAGAATCTAGGGATAACAAAAAAACCAAAACCATTAAGACAGTTAAAACAAAATATTATTTATAAGAATTTGAATATAGTGTAGACAATCTAACTCAATTTTAACACTATTAGATTATCTATAATAGATGGTCTTCTATGCTCTTCATCACACTATAATGATTTAGAGTCAATACACCACATAAATAAATTTTCTCACTAAATAGTCCTTTTATAGAGAGACCAAACGGGAAAATGAAAAACAAAATAAAAAAATACCATTTTAAAAAAAATGTTAGTTTAGACTCATTTGAAAAAAGATAAAAGGAAGAAAATTTAATCATCAATAGAGTAAACAAAGTAGATGGGCAAATCCCTACTACTAATGAAAATAAAAGCATGTTTCAAATAATGTTTTATATAGTATCAAAAACTTTAGACTATCTCACAACTACAATTTTCGTAGATTTCAAATTACATATACACTCCAATTTTTTTGTTCACAACAATATATTTTATTCCTAAGATTATGATAACTAACTCTTAAAATTAGTTAGTTTCAAATTACTACTATGTTTTAACTAGGAAAAAATACATTATTTTGAGATGTAACTAGCGCATGGAAATATATATTTATCTAGAGGTGGCTCAAGTAAAATAACTGCTTTAAGCCTCAACATCTCAAAAGTCTCAAAAAATTTAATAGGCATATATTATTATTAAATTAAAAAAATATTTAATTTTAAAATTATATTAAAAAACTTAATTAAAAATTTAAAATATCTTAACTGACTTTAAGTTTACATGTGTTATAAATATTCTTTAATGAGTTTAAATTTATATTAATACTATAAATATTATTTAATAAATAATATTCTTAAAACTTTCTTATAATAAATTAATAATATTTTTTAAAAAAAAAAATTCAACAGTTAAGGAGTCCTACCTACCAAAATTTTCTAATTTTTTCTATATTCTCCTTATATTCCAACATATTCACATAATTTCCCATAGATTAAGACCACTTAAGAAAAAAAAAAAAAAACTACTCTTACAAATAATACAACTAAAGTGCAATAGATATACTTCACAACGTAAAGAATTACATATTATCGCTCTACAAATAACATTATAAAATCACTATATATTTGAAATA
>Ga0209489_108954_pt1 | contig 13016 bp, 7 predicted proteins | sample SiratrowhiteBW_FD_187527 | JGI IMG/M metagenome (GOLD analysis project Ga0209489, IMG submission 187527) | Root nodule microbial communities of legume samples collected from California, USA - Siratro white BW (SPAdes) (version 2) | ecosystem: Host-associated > Plants > Roots > Nodule | place: USA... | reverse complement strand
TCCCAACAGGCTTTTGCTAGATCTCCTAAATAAGTTTCGGCTCTAGCTATCATTTCATTACTATCATTAACCTGAGGTTCATGATGCAATTTATAGTTTCTAATTACAGCAGAGGACCATTGCTCTGTGTAATTTGTTAATAATTGGGGATCTATGCTACCTATATTGAGTAACAGGTTTGGCATATTAAATGATGGTTCAATTCGTTTCCCTCTTGATTTTATGTTTTCTCCTTTTGAATTATCAAATGGAGCAAGTATTTGTTGTCTAGGAGGAAATCCTAAATTATAATTTTCTGTGTGATAATCATATGACTGATTATACATTCCTGAGATGCTTTCATCGTCAGCCATAAATCCTTTATGGGTTTGGAATGAAGCTTCAGTTTTATACCATTCTTCCAGATTAATGATGTCTAATAAGTCTCCTATTTCTTCTTCAGAAATACTTTCTGTGTTTTCAGGATCTAATTTTCTTTCTTCATATCCGGAAAACAAATTTTGTCTGTATAGAAAATCTTCATTTTCAGATTAAAAGATTAGCTAGACATATTCATAACAACTTACAATATGTTCGCCAGAATGAAAGAGAAAGAAGAAGCTTTGAGAAGATAGAGAGAAGTAGGAGTTTATCACACTAGAAATTTTATTGATCTTGCAATTTTTCTCCACCCTTACAACTTAGGAGGGAAGGCTCCTTTTATAGAAAAATGTATCAAAAGAAAACAAAAAGATTACAGTACAATCTTTGAAATTTTTCAAAAGCAAACAGTAACTTTTCTGCTTTTACGTCTTCTTTATCTGTAAAAGAAAAGATTCTTTCAGTTTTTCTCTATTTGCGTGTAGACCCGGTATGGTCCATTAACACGTCAATCAGAGTAGTGAGTGAAGAAAGAATTCTATCTTTATCTTGTAACCGAGATGGTTTCAGAAGTTTCTCCAAAGTCTTCAGTGGGTTCTGAAGTGTCTGACATAGATACATCGTTTGGAGGTGTTTGTTGTCCATAGCATCCAGATGATTCATATAATTTTCGATTTATCTTCTCACGCTGGAAATGTTCTCCTGAGGAAATGGTAAAAATATTTTCCCATTTTCTAAAGGGAGGAACATCTTTGTAGTAGGAGTTTCTTTGATCAGATTGAAACTGGCTTCATCCTTTTCGAAGAAAAACCAGTCATTTCCCATGATTTGTGCTCTGAACAAATTGTATTGGTAGTCTAGATTACCAACTATTTCCCATGCCTCATATCCTTCATTATACAGAATTGGATATTCTGTGTGGTCGTCAAATAGAACTTTGATGACATGAGTAGCATATGATCCTTCTCCGTTTATTCTGGGAGGGCAAGAAGTAATTTTTAGGGCAATATGATTCATCATGACTGCCTGCAGGTAGTTTATGGCCTCATTTTCGGAAAGACTTAACTGGTCAAACCTTTTGGAAGGAGGAATTAGAATTGAATCTAATAATCCGTACTCAAGAAATAATCTTGGTGTGAGAGCAAGTTCTTCGTACTCTACCATTTTGTATTGTTCCATGTCAATGGCTGCTTTTCGGAACAAGAATTTTATTTTACATGGACAATTACCATTAGTAACTTTGTTGCATAGTTCATCACTTTTACAACAAATATTTCTAGAGTTGAAGTATGTCTGTACTTTGATGTATATTCCAGGAACTTCAGCTTGTCCTCTGTGAATTTTTAAAAGAAATTTTTGTAAAATCTTGAATTTTTTCAGATTCATTTCTTTTAGGGGTGTCAGAGAGGCGACCACCTGGTCTTTGTAAGTATTGGGCATTATGTTGCTTTGACTTCTGATTTGAATAGGATTGGGCTCTGGGCTTAGGGCCTGTTTTATAGTTTCTGGGTTGATGGTATCAAGTTCCAGAGACTTTTCTGCTTCTTCTTTTGTTTAAAATCCTTTGTATCTTGGATTTTTTACTCCTTCTTTTGCTGTACATAAGTCAGCAAAGTTTGTGAAGACTCCTTTATGGGGTCCAGACAATAGTGAAAAATAGGTATAACCTTTCCCAGAAGGAGAGGCCTTTGTAAGGATTGGTAGTCCTTGATTATCTGCATTGCAGAAATTATAAAGGGCGCAAATAATTCAACTTTTTATTGTAACCACATAATTTTCATTTTTGTCAGTGGTTTTTGGAATGTTCCAAATATGGTCTATTAGAACATTAAACTTGTCATTCATTTGTTCTCTACCATGGTAGAGATAATGATTTGTAAGTATAGGAAGCTCTTGGTTTCCAAACTTCATTCTCTCTTTTACACCATGGTAATTAATTTTTGTTGGTTTCATGATTACCTGCAAAACGAGACAAAATATCAGCAGCAACATTTTTTATACCTTTTATATGTTCAAAAGTTGCCTTTATACCATTATGATAGACCAGTTCTTTGAAGAGTATCCATCTTTTGTGAGGTTTTTTGTCACTGTGTAACTAAGAGTTTGCATAAGCAACTATGGCTTCGCAGTCAGTTCTTATAGTTATTTCTGTTTTATTTATAATAAATAATTCAAAATTTTTTATTGCATTTATTACTGCATTTACTTCGTAATCTGTCGAAGTAGTGTAAACCTGTGGGTTTATGTGGTATTTTCCCGAGGCATACCTGCAAATTTCTTCTTCAGTTATATTTGCGTATTTGTTTTTCTTTTTCTTTAGGATGACTCCCCATCCTAATTCACATCCATCACATTCTATAACTAGATAATCAGAATCTAATGGTAGGGATAATTCTGGAAGATTTTTTACTTTTTCTTTGATTTCTTTAACCAATTGAATATCTTCAGAATTAAATTTTCTTTGTCCTGTTAAAGAGGTTTTGTTATACAAAGGGGATGTATATTTTCCTAAATCTTTTATATATCTTATGGCATAATTTAGTAATGCCAAGAATGACCTTAGGGTTTTTATATCTTTCATTTTATCAGGAAAATCTATTATTTTTTTGCGCTATGTGAGGTTGGAGTTTTATTTTTCCATTTCCTATTTCAGCGCCTAGGAAAGATATATGATTTTTACAAATTTCTATTTTGGATTTAGAAATTATTAGACCGTGTTTTTCAAATACATGTAGTATTTGTTTCAAATGAAGGTAATGTTCTTCTTTGGTTTTTAAGAATACTAGTACATCATCAATATATGTACAAGTAAAGCTTTTATATTCTCCAAAAATGTTATCCATTTTTCTTTGGAAAATTTGTGGGGCATTTTTTAATCCGAATGGCATGACTCTCCATTCAAATAACCCTTCTGAATAGGAAAATGCTGTCCATTTTACAGATTCTGGATCCATTTTTACTTGATGGAATCCTGATTTTAAGTCGAATTTAGAAAACCATTTAGCTTTCTGAATTCTATTTATTAATACGTCTTTAGACGGAATTGTATATTCATCTAATTGGGTATTATCGTTAAGTCTTTTATAGTTGTAGACCATTCTGGTCTTTCCTCTTTTTTGTTCACTGTGTTTGTTTACAATAAAAGCAGGGCTTCTATGTGGGCTAGTACTAGGTTCTATTACTTTTAGTTGTAACAGAGCCTTTATGTGGTTTTTACATTTCTCTTGTTCGAAATTGCTATAAGGAATATCTTTTGTTTTAATAATTAAATCAGGATTTATTATATTCAGTTTACATATTACTGGATCTTTTTCCCAGTATTTTGTAGGATCTTCCCCTATTATACTTGATTTGTTTAACCTATCAATGATCTGTTGGATATTATCAAAGGTTATTGTCTTATTGATTCTGACTAAATTATAATCAGTATCTCTTTGTAATGAGATTTCATAATCTGTAAGATTATTTTCATCATTTATGGTTTCTAGGATATTTTGATTTTCTTTAATTATTAATCCTTTATTTTTACACTGGCTTTCTTTTTTACTGTTACAATCAAAATTGTTACAGTCAAAATTTTCTTTTGTCATGGTGGTCTCACCACGCTTTTCTCGCAACTCTGATATAAATTCTTCTATTAGAGGGGAGAGTTGAGTATTGTCGGAGATTAACATATAATCTTTTGTTATGGTTAGGGATCTATTTTCGTTTAATATGAAATCTAATCCTAACACTAGCTTTTCTTGTACAGGGACTAAATCCATGACATCAATTTTTGGAATGAATATTTTCTTTCCAAACAAATCACAATTGGTTGATAATTGGATTGTTATATTTTTTATTTGTGTATTATTTTTCATAATTTCTCCAGACATTATTCTTGTCCTAATAGTTTTATCACTTTGGACAATATTTTGTTCTGGGGTTATGGATTTACAAATAATTGTTTGTGTACAGCCTGTGTCAACTAGGGCTTGTACTATTTTTTCTGTTTTTCCACAATTATTTATTTTGGAAAAAGTTAGTTTTACCAAGATTTTTAGATTTCGGGTTTTGTTTTTGTTACAGATTAATGGTATACAGTCTTGCTGTGTAGCCATTAAAGAGTTATTTGTCTCATTATATATATTGGATGTAGGAGTTTTTTCTAATGAGTTTTCGTAATTTTCATACAAAAAATTAACCGTGTTTTCTAGAGTATTTACCCTATTTTCTAGATTTGATATCCTACTGGATGTTAATTTATCTGAATTTTTTTCTTCCTTTTGTTCAGGAAAGTTAATTTTATAATTTGTTTTTAGACAAGTTTTACAAAAATTTTTGTAATATAAAGAGCAATGAGCTCTTTTGTCTTTATGTGGATACCTATTACAGGTATTACAGGCTATATGATCTGGTCCCACAAAATATTGTATCTCGTGGTTACACAAGTCTTGTTCTATTGCTAGATTCATTAGACCATAACCTAATTCATCTAACATTTTTCCATAATTACTATATTTATCATCTATTTTGTAGATGTTTTCGAACTCATTATTAGTGAATTCATTTATTATTCGATAATCCTTTTGGTTATCTTCTTCACCAGAAGTATGGTCTGACCAACTGATTATAGAATATATTTCTGAATCTGTTGAAACTGATTCGTCTATAGGGATTAAGTTCATCCTACAGTTTTTTATTAATTCTGCTTCTCTGGTAAACATATTTGCTTTATTCGGACAATCTCTAGAATAATGTCCTGTTTGTTGGCAAGCATAGCATTCTAATGGCTTTGTATAATTTCTGAGCTCGCTTAGAAGCCTATAGGTTTAGTCTCTTTCCTTTTTACATTTTTACCCTCCCTATTTTTGTTTTAAAAATGTGTATATTATTTATTCCATTAAGATATTTTATAAAAAAAATAAAAATTTCAATTAAATACTTAAATGACCGCATATATCCTATAAGATTTTATTTTCAAAATAAACTCGATTAAATTCTTAAAATGATCGTTCGCATAGTATGAGAGTTTAATTCGAGAAGTGTTAATTTTGATTGGAATACCAAAAGACCGTACGCATCTACAATATCAAAATTTGAAGTTTACTCTAAAAAACATTTAAAATAAAAATATATAAAATTTTCAAAACTAAAAACTATTAAACATTTCAACAACCAAATCTTTCCAAAGAACTACGTAACCCTGATTCTTCATTCCTGATGGAGATACGTAAGAGTAAGGTCAAACCTTGTCGGGCTCTCTACGATAAAAAAAATATATTTTGTTTGTTTTATCTTAATCTCTTTCTTGGGAAAATAAATATTTTAAAAAATCACACTCAGATTACTTATTTAATTAAAGTTACCGTCTTAGGACGGGTGTTGTAGGGGTGCTAACACCTTCCCCATACGTAACCGACTCCCGGACTCGAAATCCGTTTTCGCAAACTTGTCTTTTTTTGCTTTTGGTTTTCCACAGGTTTCTCTAATAAAGCGACTTCTCTGTTTTAGAAAATTAAATTATCTTGTTTGCCATCCTGTCATGACTCCGGTTGCAACACTAATAAATAATTATATGATTGAAAAAAAAAATCAGCAAATACAAAGATATAATGCGTAAACAGAGCACTAGGCTGCTTAAATTAAATTATCTTGTTTGCCGTCATGTCATGACTCCGGTTGCAACACTAATAAATAATTATATGATTGAAAAAAAAAATCAGCAAATACAAAGATATAATGCGTAAACAGAGCACTAGGCTGCTTAAATGGATCACACGTGATTTTAAAGTCTTAATTACGAAATTTTGGAGTTAGCAAAGACATTCTAACAGATATCACACAGTTGCAATGACAATACAGTGCCACAAATTTCAAAATCCTTAAAAATTAAAATCTGAATGCATAAATTTGTAATTGCAAATCAAGACAGGAATTGAAAAATTGAAAAACGAAACTGATGAAAAGGGGAGGATGTGGTTTGTGTTTACCTGAAGATATGTGTGTTCTGCAATCTTCCCTTCAACAGACCTTCAATGCTCTCTGCAATTAGAGTTGAAATGAAGCATACCCATCACACTTCACTTCTATCTTTTAGCTTCTCTTCTTTGTTCTTTTGAGAAAAACCTTCCAACACTGCAATCTCTTTCTAATCTATTTCAAGACGCATTGCTCCTGTCAAGGAAAAAACATCTTTTACTTTTCTTTACAACTTTTGCATTAAATATCATTCTTTTACTTAGCCAATCGTTTTCATGCTGTTTGCCGACATGTTTCTTTGTATTCTTATTATTATATTAAGGTGCAATGACTGAATTCTATTTTTAAAAGCAAACCTTCATCTTATATTTCATTTTTATCATAGAAATTAACTATCACTAAGATTAATAAATAATTTGTTTAAATAATGTAATTATTAAAAATGTCACATGCAGATTTTATTCACTTTCAAAGCTGTTAACACATAATGTATACATAATTATTGAACTGCCAATCGTCGACATTCTAATGAATTTGCTAACATAATTTACAATTTCTATTCCAATCTCGTACATATATTATATTCAAATTTCTAGATTACAATCTGATTTCATTCATACGTTTAACTAACAACCGTCATCAATTAATATATCACAAATACAGGCAACCACTTCATGAAATAGCTTAGATATAAATGAAAAAGGGGAGGAAATAAAATCTCAGTAAAATTTCCTTGATGAAAGGAAATGACTAGTTCTTCGCCAAGGCCATTTCCATTTAAGCACATAATGTCTCTTCATCAACTCTCTACTTTTTATTTATTTTTTTCTCAAGTATCATTGGCTAAATTTAATCGAATTTTAATTATAATTTTAAGATTCAATAAAAAAACATTAAATATTGAATTACTAAATTCACCTTCAATATCTCTAATAGGAATATAGAATCATAAAATTATTTTTTTATGGTATTTGAACATCTCAGCTATATTGATACCGAAAACCCATGATCATACGTCGTCACGTATTAAAATATTATTAAAAAAACAAAAGATAAAAATAATAAAAAGCATAGTGACCCATCAAATAAAAAAAAAACAAATTTCCTACAAATTAAAGAAGCGAATTCAAATTATAACAGGAAAGTTCAACTTAATACAATTATATTCTATAAAGTAAAATAGGAAAACTCAATCCTATTTTCTGCACTTAAATTTGTCAATCTATTAGCAGAGTTATTATCTTCCCAAAAGAAATGAGTCATTCTAAAATTCATCGTAGCACAAATATGCATAAATTTATGTCATCTACCTTTGAGAATCTAAGAATGATAAGTCAAACCAAAAGCTTGACAAAGTAAAGAAGAGTCACACTTCAATCAAAGCTTTTTAAAACTCTTCAATTGAGCATATTCAACAACAAAAATAACACTTATGACTTCAACATAAATACCATGTTGAATACCTAAGAAAGCAGTCCAAAAATTCACTCTATCATCTGACCAACAGTCCAGAAAGTATTCTTCAAAATATTATCATAAAAATGTTTGGTCCCTGGCCAAATAGAACAAGATTGGTGAGTACAAACCTTAATGTATTTAAAGTGAAAAAACCTATCATGCATTAGACCAAACCAAGATAGAGAACTATATGTAAAATCTCATGCAACATGAAAAAGGTAATATTTATTCTCAATTTTCAAATTCAAGACTTGCAAACCTCTATTTTGCTTAGGATCACAACCAGACTTCAAACTCACAGTAAAAAGGTCAGTTTTAGGATCTTCACCAATCTAGATAAAATTCTTAACCATTTACTCAACTCTTTTAAAATGTTTATATGCGATTTGTAAATATGAAAATTGTAGGATATAATACTAGGGATAACAGAGTTAACAAATTGCACATGTCCCATCATACTAAGGAACTTACATTTCCAAGAAGCAAGCTTACTCTTTACTCTATCAGCTAAATATTAAAAAAATTGCATCTCAAGAGCACTAGAAAAGATAGGAACACGTAGGTAATATTAAAAGAAATAATGCCTCTATGACATACAAGAATACTGCAGATATTATCATCAAAAGAAATAAAATTCATCAGAAGTAAAAGAGACTTTTAGAAGAGTTCATCCACCGGTTCAAAATAGAACCATAAACATTTAAGAACTCCATAAGATTGGTCAAAGATTTCTCAAGTACCACAGCATGAATTTAACCGATCTGAATTTAATTTAATTTTGCATATCATCATTTTAATAAAAAGATGGAAAAAATGTTCAAATAATTTATTTTGGTAATATCATACTAAAATCTGGCTTTTATTTACACTATAAGAAAAAGTTAATTACCGACAGAATTTTATCAACGAAACTTTATCCGTCGGTAAAATATCATTATCGACAATTTTATCGAAGGATATCATCCATCGCTAAATTTATCGATAAATTTACCGACGAATTTTGTCCTAAATTTGTCGATAATTACCGACGAACTCAGAAATTCGTCGGTAAATTTATCTACAATCAATTTATCGACAAATTTTAGGTGTTTCTAATAAATTTGTCTCGTCGGTAATTTTTGTTTTTTTGTAGTGTTAGTGATTTAAAATCAAATTTTCATTTTTAACAATAAAGAAATATCTTATTATAATTTTTTTGTCAAAAAGGTGAATTTCTAATTTCTAAACTATTTACGGTTCATGATAATTTTTTATGGTCTTTCTTTCATTTGTTATCATTTATTTTATTTGTCATGTAACCTTTACGAGGAAAATTTAAGTAATTTTCTTTCAAGAATCTTTTGGCTCTAGTTAAATTTTGTTTTTGTAATTTTTCAAGTTCTTATATATTTTTTCTATGAAAGAGTAGCCTTGTAATTTGTAATATTAGGTTTGTCTCTATAATCTTATTATTTAAATTTGTAGGAATAGCTAGCTCCAGAAGGGAATTAAATGGAGCCTCAACTCAATTCTTTATAAACAAAAACTACCAAGCAAGATCATCCAATGCAAGAATATATAAGCATAGATGAAGTAGTTTTATACTGGTTCACCCTAATCTTTTAGGCTACGTCCAGTTCTCGATTGAACAAATCATTCAAGAGGTTTCACTATTCAGCAAATAGTTACAACGAGTACACAAACCTCTCCAGGTTACAACGAGTACACAAACCTCTCCAGGTTATAGCGAGTACACAAACCTCTCCAGGTTATCACGAGTACACAAACCTCTCCAAGTTACAACAGTCTCAATCTCCCCCTGAGATCAAGACCACTCGAGATTGAAATAAACACCCTCAAAAGAGAAATTAATGAAAGCTCACAAGGGTTTACTTTACAACGGTGAAGAATTACACAATGGTTTCACACAACCCAAAACTCTATATACTCTCAATAGCAGATTGACAATAGACACTCAGTAGTTACTCTAATTCTTCAAAGTATTTTGTGATGTATTTTCTTTTCTTCTTCTGGTATTCTTCAACTTGAACTTGCTCAGCTATATGCAGCCTTTTAGAAATTAGCCGTTGGAATGTTTGAATAGAGCACTCTTGACTTTCTGATGTGAAGCTCAAACTGAAAATATTTCTCTAATGTTTATATTGCATTAAACTTGATTAATTCTATATCAAAAATAATTTAAAATAATATAAAAAAATTATATTTGAGATGCTCTATAATAATATAAATAATTTCTATTATGAACAAATTTAAACATTAAAGTATACTATCATATAAAATCAATTAATCACATCAATTACATAAAAGTAAATAATAAAAAAATTTATCTCTTTATGGATCATATGATCATATCTATACTTGCTTTAATAATAATCTATAATCTTAACTTCTCAATGTACAAATCATCAAATATATATTTTGAATGTTTTTATTATCAAAATTTTATCATGTGATTTGATCATCTAAAAGAATTTAAGACCGTCTAATATTTAATAAAATTATTTAAAAATTTATAAATAATGAGATTTAAAAAACTTATTCTTTCATTTGATTCAATGAAAGGCACGTAAAATATCTTCTAACTCTATGCAAAATAATTTAACCAATCTTTACAATTTGAAGTTTTTAAATGTTCAGACTATAAATTCAAAAGGTGTTGATTTATGTATGGTATAAGTTAATGTTAATCTTGATGATGACGTAGAAGATTGTTCCGGTCATGATGCAAGTAGTGTCATCTTCAGTTGTAGTATAACGCCATCGAGACTGGCTGTTTCATCGTGTGACTAGTTCTTCATTGACTTACTATACAAATTCTAACCTGCATTTTACAAATTTTTAAAATACCAAAAATGCTTTTGCTATTTTTATTTTGAAATCACATGTGAACAGGATATATTTTTTGAATATGTAAAGATTTTTGAATTATTTAAGAAATGAATATATTTATTTTATTTGATTCTATGTTCATTTTTATTTTTTTTTAAGAGTTGGGTTTGATGTTTTATGTATTTTTATTGAGAGATACGTTTGAAGACGTGGATTGTGTCCTCTCCAACGTGTGGTGTTTGGCGCTATTACGTGTGTCTGACATAGTATGTCGGCAACAAAGTGAAACTTTCACACCTTTTCATGCTCTTTCACCGTTTTTTCATTAATGCTTGGGCATAATTGAGATTCCCTTCTACTTTTTCTTAGACTTTGACAGCTTTTTATTTTGTTTCTTTCTGTTACTATAGACCTTCGAGATGTTGCTGTAAATTATCCGATCTGGTGTTGACATAATTTTCATGGTACCAAATTTTAATATGGTACAATTGTTTTTCATGAAGAATAGTATCAGAACCCCTTTAATAACAAAACCAAATCTCTTTCCATACCTGTTGAACCACGGTGAAACGGTGAAACGGACAAGTCTTTTATATTGTTTCATCTTTGAAAGATTTTTCTCATTTTTAATGCCCAAAATATGTCGGAAAGTGGGAAAAGAAATAAGTTTTTCACCGCCTTTGGATGGATTCATTTTTCATTCTTAAACGAGGAATAGAGGATGGCTACTACCAGATCAATCTCCGTTAAACAAAAACAGTGAACTGATTCTGGAATTATTTAAATCCACTCTAAAGTCTTGAAGTTAAAATATTTATTAAAATGTAGCTTTTCTTTACCCAATGTTAATTCTAATTACTTTAAAATTATTTAATTGTAGTGTTTCTCAAACTGACGCTAGTAAATTTAGAAAATTTATTTAATAAATATAGTATGAATCTAACTAACACTAAAATAATATTTTATCTAAAAAAATTATTACTTATTTTAACTGCGATTCTTTGTTGTATTTCACGTTAGCAAAAATTATATTAAAAGAATTATATTAATTATGCATTCCAATTCAGTTTTCGTGGGCAAGGCATATTGTATTATACGGTCGTTCAAGAATATCGCAGTCTTCAATATGACAAGTTAGTCTTGCTATTTCTTTTACACTGGGAGCATGCACTTAGAGTTACAGAAATAAATTTCAATGAGTGGCTCCCTTATAAAGAAAGTAAAGTTGTGTACTACACACCTAACTTGACAGGGGAAGATACAACATACAAAAGAAGGGTATCACCTCTAACAAGAGAGACTACACATTTTCATCTGTCAAATAAATAATCATTACATATATTGGTATAAATAGTGAATAGGAAAAGAGAGAATGGCCCAATTCATATTGTTAACATCTGAGAACTGAATACCAGCCTGAACGACAGAGTAACTTCTCCTGGACAACTTCCCCATATCTCAGTTATTGGAGATCAGAGATTTACAGAGAGACCAACATAGTTGACACCTTGAAATCTTATTCTCAGCCTCAAGGCTCTGCAAAAACATTTATTGTTCTCAACCTCTAGGCTCTGTAACAGTTGACACCCACTGTGGGGCTGAGAGGTATGTAGACTAAACTCCAATGGTATCAATGCGAAGCAAACTTCAAGACCAGAGTTGGTCTGCAAGAGCAAATGGTAGTCATGTAACGGAAAAATAAACAAGAAATCAATAACTCAAGGCGCAAGAGTGAAAAAGAAATCCATGCCCTAAGGCGTGAAAATGAAAAGATGAAGGATATGTTCTACAACTACCAGCCTACTCCCTCTGAAGGGGATGGTACCTGCAAAACTTGGTCAACCAAACTGACCTGAGAGGATTAAAACGCTATTCTACGATGCATGAAACCGACATCGCTCAATATGCAAGGGGAATCCGTAGGCATCCCCTATCTGGACAACATCCTGGACACTAAACTCCCCTTCCATTGGAAGGGATTGGGTATTGAACCCTACTATGGAACTATGGATCCGGATGAGCACGATAACATCTTTTCCACCCAAGTAAGCCTCTACACTGATAATGACACGGTGTTCTGTCACGTTTTCCCCATGTTGCTGAAGGGGCAGCCCTGAGTTGGTTTACCCACTTGCCCCCTTACTCCATTGCTAGCTTTGATATGCTTATCAGTAAGTTCAACACTCAGTTCGCTACCCGCCAACCACACCACGTCGGTTCTATAGCTTTGATCAATGTGAGGCAAGAGAAAGGTGTTAAGAAAAATTACGCCAAATTTTTCTGTAAGACAGATTTGTGGAAGTGAAAAATAAAATCAGAGGATTTGATAAAAGGAAATTGTACACTGTGTTTATAAAACACTCACAACCTCACACTACCCACAACCTAATTACAACAAAAGATCCTAA
>Ga0209489_108952_pt1 | contig 13024 bp, 5 predicted proteins | sample SiratrowhiteBW_FD_187527 | JGI IMG/M metagenome (GOLD analysis project Ga0209489, IMG submission 187527) | Root nodule microbial communities of legume samples collected from California, USA - Siratro white BW (SPAdes) (version 2) | ecosystem: Host-associated > Plants > Roots > Nodule | place: USA... | reverse complement strand
CTATCACGTATATTATAAAATACGTAATTAATTATATATATTAATATATATATATATATATATATAATATAATAATAAATAATATTTAAAAATAAAAATTTATATAATATTTTTAATTAAATAATTAATAATAAATAAATATAAATATTTAAATAAATAATATGATATAATTATTTATTATTATAAAATAATAATTATTTTATTATTATAAAATAATAAATATTTTATACTTAGTATTAAAAGTATTTTGAAATAATTTAATTTTATATTTTTTTAAAAATAATCTTTTTATTTAATAAATTAATATTTTATAATAAACTAAGTTTATTTTAAAAATAATTATAAATTTAATATACTTTTAATCTTTAAAAAAATTATTAATTATATTAAATAAATAAATTATATTTTATTTTTAATTATACGAATATATTTATAATTTTATATATTAAAATTTTTTTATATCTATAACATCATCTATAAACTTTTATAAATTTTTAACTCAAATCTTATTATTTTTCTCTTAATTCAAACAACAAAATTTTCTACACACTTTTATTCAGATCATCTCAAATCCACTCTCTCAAATTTACTCTCCAATTCAAACACACCCTAAATCTTTTTTCTTTTTATTTCATGTAATATTCATCTTCACTTTTCATATATTATTTATTCAACTTTCTATTTAATAATTAATAATATCCGGTAGACCGATGCCGCATTAAATTATTAATATTCGTCATCGGACATTGGGTCACTATATTTATATTAATTAATAGTTTGTTTACCTAATGTTGCTATACCAACACTACATCTTAATAAATATTTAAATTTTATAAAGTTAAACCAATGCTAAGTTCTAACAACAAATTAATACTTTTTTAATTATAATGTCAGATTTAATGTGAGTAAAGTTGATGCTAATAACATCTGTTACAAACCAACATCAATATATTTAGAATCAATTTGTACCCTGACACACTATAAATCTACTCACAAGTTAACGTTAATTCTTTTGTCATTTATTGATTGACTCTAAGAGATTTTCTTGTAATTAATATATATCTATGAAAACATTTATAAATTATCATGCAAATGAAAAGATCCTAAATTTGTAAAATTGATGATGTACTAATTATAATAAATATTCCATCAACCACATTCATAGGGGTTGGTTGATTTAAGACAATGTCTTCTATACTGGTCATTCACTTCTCCACTTGTATCTTTATACTGAAATAAATATTAATACTTTTGTAAACACTCTTTAAACTTAATTAGATGTTTTTCCGATCTTAAAATATAGTATCGTTCAGTTCCTAAAGTTTATTTGTAATCGTGAGAGAGAGAGAGAGAGAAAGAGACTATGCCCCTCTATAATCTGTAATTAGGGTTTTATCTCTGATTTGTATAAAAACAATAAATTTTAAGAGAAATTAACATTTAAATGCATCTGATTACTTTGAGATATTCATCTCTAGTTCTTAACTGTAAACACAAACCATTAAAAAAATGCATTTTTCAATATAGCCCACTTGATTTTATATGTATAATGTTAAGTAAATACATTATGTGTGATGTATAAATTTTGTTTAACTTCTTCCTAAATTTATATCCAAAGAGAAGATGATTACGTCAAGTGAGTATACTACAATATTTCCTTCAACTAAATTCTCTTTATTTATTTTAAAAAATAAAAAATAAATTATTTGGAAACCCTTCACAACAATTATGTAACGACTACAAAGAATTAAAGCATTTTATATTATACATATATTTTTATTTATTTTCTATTAAAAGGAACTATTAAGAAGATATTTGAGAGAATACGAAACCCACTTTTGAAAACACCAAAAGAGAATTCCCACTCTCCAACGAACCTACCCCACTAGGTATTCCCGGCTCTCTTACCACCAAAGTTCTTTTGTTTGGTACAACACCCACAAAATTTTTGTAGAGCATGGATATTTGAGACAAATAATAGTATTCTATATTCAATTTACATCCATATACATTATTATTTTATTATAATATAATATTTTATTACAAAAAGTGGTTACAGGATAGATTTTTTTTAATAGTGGTGTCAAAGTATTTCCGATTTTTGTATCTTCATGCACACTAAACCAACCATTACTCACAAAACACCTATCACACAAGGCCACGTCTCCCACAACTTTATATTCTATTATTCTTCCAACAACTTTCCCTTTGACGAGAAATTTCTGATTTCACCCTTTTTCTTCTCCTTCCTTAATCACCACTCTTTCTTTTACCTTGTTTAACTCAGACAAATCCAGTTGTCACTGCCCAGATCCTCGCCCTGCCATTATAAACACATGTACCTTCCTTGTACTCTGTCGTGTCCAAAACACTTCTTTTGCTATAAACTTCGTTCAATCATATGATATCCTCTCACTATATCCAACACAATTGAGTTTCTTTTCCTTTTGTAACCTGCTACAAGTTTTGTCATTGTCACCAACACCAAATCAAGTTAGAAAAATCCCATATTTTTGCTTTGTTTGTTAGGCACAGTTAGATTTTTGTTCGTTGTGACTACTACAGATGAAAAGTAGAGCTTCTGGGATTTTGAAGTTGATAGCTGCAGTGAGGGCAATGGCCAAGTCAAAAGCTTTGGCTCTGAAGTCCAGGACGAACGCCATGAAGGCTCGGTTGGTTATATTCTCTCTTGTGATGAACAAGAGGTATGTGATGAGCACCATTTCTGATAAGTTCCAATCTCTTTTGGGGCATCATCACCATTCACGTGTTAAAGAAGTTCAAGATGTTGATAGTGTGGAGAACAAGTGCACTGTGGCGGTCAACGACAATGCACACTTGCATGAGGTTGTGTTCGATGTTGTTCCCAGTGAGAGCCTTGTGGTGGTGGATGGCAAGAATGATTATGATTATAATGTTGATGGAGAATGTGAATGTTACAATGAGGAGGATGAAGATGATGATGATGGCAATAATAAGTACCCGGATCTTACTCACACATTGTTTGAGTCAGAGGATTTGGATATTGGAGGTTCTGTGATTGACATGGTGAAGAGTTCAAAGGAAGAAGCAGGGCAAGAGTTCAAGATAGAGGATGAAATTGACCACATGGCTGACCTTTTCATCAAGAAATTCCGCAGGCAAATCTTGCTGCAGAAACAAGATTCTCTCAACAGGAACCATGAGATGCACAAGGTGCTTGAAAGTTGAAACTTGTATTTGAAATTCTTATATGTTGTTGGGATTTAGCCTCGTCTCTCCCTTTATTAATGTTTTAAAGAAAATGGGAGATTTTTTTACTCAGAATGCTTTGTCTTTACAAGAACAAGTCATGAATGAGAACTGGTTATGTTCAAGAAGAATAGAATAGAAGATGTTGGGTTGGAAGTGCTCATTTTGCTTTTACTTTGTCAAGTATTTATGCTTAATGAGCATTGAAGCATTTATTAAGCACTTCTCAAAGCAATTCATTTTACTTGTCAAATTATTTATGAATCTGCTTGATAAAAATATTATTCTGAGAAACATTTTTCCAAAAAAAACCAAAAAAAAAAAAAAAAATACCCAAATAGCACTCCTCATTTTATTTACACAACTGAACCTTTGAACTGCTTTTGTTTTCATTTGGTTTCTTTATTACAAAGTGTTTCTGTTTTGTTTTCCAGTGTTGGACGATTTTCCATCCAGAGTTTATAATATTTAACAAATTTAATATATAATATATACATAAACATTTTAGAAACTAAATATATTTTACCTGTAATTTTTTTATTAATTTTTTATAGATTATAATAACATATAAACACTGTTAAAATTATATCTAATACACTTTTTATAATTTAAAAATGTATAAAACTTAAAAAAATTAGAAATTATTTTTAATATTTTTAATATTTGTTAATTTACCAGTAATATAAAAAAATATAAAAAATATAATTAATAATAATAAAAATTTATAACTATTTTAAACTTATGTTAATGTAATGTTAAAAAAATATTTAAATATTAAATATTGTAATCAATGATTACTAATAATTTATTTAAAACTTTTATCATTATTAAAAATTTTATAAAATATAATTACGAGTAATAATAATAAAAATAATAATGTTATTATTTTTACATCATGTTAAGATAAAAAAAAATACTATTGATAATTAATGTTAATATAAAATTAATTTGAATTAAAAATAATTAAATTAAATAAAATTAAATAACTTAAATTATTAATAAGAAATTAATAATTTTATTATTATTATTATTATTATCATTATTATATATTAAAATAATACTTTTATTTTTATTATTTATTGAAATTATAATTATATTATTATTAATTTAAAAACTTTGTAATTAACAATTATTATTATTTTAAATTGAGTTTCGATCTATCTTTATACTTAGGTGTCAATATTCAATTTCATTTGAATTAATAAAATTATTTTTTAAAGAATAATAATAAAAAATAGGAAAACAGAAGAAAAATAGATATTTCTAATCAATTCTAAAAGAATTAAAAAAAATCAGTTATTTAATTTAAGTTTGAATTTTATTATTTTTAAAAAAATACAATCTTTTATTTTATTTTAAAATAAAACATAAAACAATATCGTTTAGGTTTTTATCATTTTAGAAAAAAAAATTAAAGTATATATTCATTTGCTTTATTATTTTTAGAAAAAGTTTTATCCCATTTCATTTTTATGAATAATCTTCTCATCACTTTCTACCCCCTTTCACATGTTTATCAACATTCACATTGTTCTATTTTTCTTTTTAATTAAAATTAAAGAAAATTATTACAGAATTAAATTTGAATTGCAATGTTCTATTTTTCCTTTTAATTGAAATTAAAGAAAATTTATTACAAAATGGAATTTGAATGGAACATTATGTTTTTTTTCTTTTAATTTAAATTAATTGAAATAAGAGGGAATTAAGAGAATTCATTCTTTAACGTCCGTAATAAAAGGAATTGATAGTACTAGAGAAACAAAATGGTTAAAGGGGCTCTATTAAAGGGGTGAATTCATTTTTTTGACAACTACAATTAGGCTTGCTCGAATACACACAGAACATTAAGGAAAGCACAATCCAATTTTAGAATCCTATGCAGGTATAATGCTTGAATTGTTTTCAACTTTGAATTACTAACACATTCTGCTATTAAATTCTATAGCCTTTATTTTCAATCCCAATATTAGTGTCACCAATGGTTAGTTTCTTATACCTATTGCCTTTATAAACCATATCAAGTGTACTTTCTGTTCCAATGAGCAATTGAAATAATAACAAAAAAAGAGAGAGAAGTATTTGTTGTTTGGGCTCGACTCGTGTTTCTTGATCACATCCAAACTCGAACTAGATCCCAAAACAAGCTTCAGTATTGATCCATTGAGTGAAAAACTGTCTTTCTCCTGTGACTTATCTCCCAAACCATGCGATTACCCTATTCCTTTGTCCCGCACTCTCCATCCCAAGAGCCTTCTCTGCAATGTCGCCGCCGATGCTTCCGCCGTGGTTATTGCTGCTACATTTGAGTGTCCTTTAGATGTCGTCAAAATTAGGTATCATGCAATTCACCAATGGAAGTGTTAAAGGCAATATAATAAGAGTTAGTTTGGAGCAAATTTTTTTTTGCAAGAAAGGGTTACCGTAGGATTGTGCCGCGGCTTCGCGCCACTAACGTGCAGATCCTCCATGTCGTTGGGAACCCACACCGCTACCCAGGAGAACCGTGTTGTCACTATAGAAGGTTATCCTCACAGCATTGGTGTTGCGATGAGAAAAATACACCTTCGCCAAGCCAAGTAATGCCACTGTCAGTGCTTCCGTAGTAGTTATTGCTGTTACATTTAAGTGTCCTTTAACCGAGTGCTGAGTTACCTCTAATCGAGTGCTAAGTTCCCTTTAACTGAGTGTCTTTCAACCAAGTGTCCTTTAACCTAGTGCTGAGTTTCCTTTAACTCAGTGTCCTTTGACCATGTACCCTCTTACCAAACTCAAGTGTGCCTTTTACTAAACAGAACCAAGTGCTTCTTACTAAGTCTGAGAGTGCCTTTAAGCAAGCATAACTGAGGCTTCTTACCAAACTTGACGGTGCCTTTTAGCAAGCAGAACTGAGTGCCTCTTACCAAGTCCGAGGCAAAAAGTAAGCTTGAATTTCTAGAGAAAAGACTTAGAGGTAACTATGGATTTGGACAGGCTACAGAATTATGTCTCGTATCAGGCATTATAATCCTCCCCCCTTTCACAGAATACCCTCAAAAGTGGAGGGAATTAGCCACACATTGCATGATAGAAAGATGGTGGCAATGTTTGCAATCTCCTTTTTATGAAGATATATGATAGGTAGTGTTTCCTCTACCCCTTTCCCTACTTTTTCTTTCCCTGTTATGCTATACTCTCTTTTCTTTCTTATTTATATCTTCTCTCACTACTAACAAACTCTGATAAAAAACGATTTTCCTTCTTCCAATTAGTTATTTCCTTTTCCCCTTCTCTGATATGTAAACTGGAAAGTTGTGATATCCCATGTTGCCCTCGGGTTGTTACATAAACTATAAAATACAATAGAAATCTTTAATCTTCAGGGAACTTAAAACTGTCGGGACTTGGATACCTTGGCAATACAAGAACATAACAACTATAACGCCAATAAGATGCAACAAGTCAAAAGAGCCTTGTTAATTCTACTTCCCTATTCCTTTGGCCTTCTTACATTAATCAAACTTTTATATGTCTACTACTAGGCCTTCTTTCATCTATGAGCCACAAAAGAAATATTATTAAACATATAAATATAAAATAAATTATATGGAATTTGTATATTCATTCTGCTAGAATTCAATTGCAAGGAATGAGATTCTAATGTGGGATTTACAAGACATGGAGCTCCCTAACTACAATAAATTGTTTTTGGGTGTGGTTCTCCTAAGTTTCTTATCACATTCCTTTATACAAATCAACAACTCAACGCAGGATTAAGTGAGTTAGGCATGATATGATCTCCAGAACCAAAATTTTAAGATTGAGATTCTCAATCCATGCAAAAGCTTCAGTGAGTTAGGCGTGATATGATCTCCAGAACCAAAATTTTAAGATTGAGATTCTCAATCCATGCAAAAGCTTCAGAAGTGTGTACGAACTTCTTACCTGAAGAACAAGCAACAATTGTGTTTTTTATGAGAATAACAACAGTTGAATATGATGTGATGCTGCTCATTGAATAGGACAGAGAGATAAACAAGGACATAAAATTTTACAAACATACTTGTGTAGAATCCCAGATTTTTTTTGGCACCAAACGCTTCAGCATTTAATCATAATCCTATTTTTCGGAATTGAGAATATTCATTCTATACACAGAAAAATCTTTAGGAATTTGATATTATATTTTCTATAATCTGCAGATTAGTTTAGCTTTTTATTCAGTCTCAACTTTGAGAGCGGTTTCCTCCAATGCAAGCTTTCGTTTCTTTTGAATTTGGTGAACAAAATCAGAAACTACTACATGTAACTTCACTGTAGGCTTACGATTATTAGGGTAAGCATTCCCTAACCCAGCCCTTCTTAATGCACGAGCTAAACACCTTTCACCAAATTGATGATGAGTTGGGCATGCAGCAGGAACAACAGATTTCAATACTGGCTTATTACAAAATGAAGGCCCTGTTGGCAAACTGAAAAAAAGCCAAGAACTTCGTGAGTAAGGTTGTGTGCTCCAGATATTGGAAAGTATTGCAAATGGAAAGTAAGTAAGCAAGCAATCTAGTGTGTGGCAAATAAATATGATGTAATAATTAAATGAAGCGAGATGACCCTAACAACTTTACTTGTTTATTAAAGGAAGTGATATATATCCAAACAAAATGAAGTCACATCGTCTGCCTGATAAAGTATGTCTCTAGATTTCAAACCAGGTATAGAGATGTAAAAAAAGGAAAGAGAAAAAAAGTTTATATTCTCCATAGCAATTTCTACAAGTTTTAAGGAATCAATCTTCTCCAATGGATAATGGTTAGTATTTCTACACGTTCTTATTGACGAGAACTATGAATTCTGAAGATTCTTAGTCTAGATTATTCAGACGTAAAGGTTTACAGCACAAGGAAAGAGACAGAAAGATTGGTTTACCAATTGTAGGTATGACGACCAGTATTCGTTACAGAGCTCGCATTCAATAGCTTAATCTAGCAAAATAGGCTAAAAAATCTAAAATTTTAAAAGATGTTCCATTTCGAACCTAAAGTTTGTATATTGCAACATGATTTATATAGATTCAGTGAGAACTGAAATGATCACTATTTAGTACGCTACTATGACATGCAAATAGCCAGAAATTACAAAGGTCTACATATATGTTGGAAGTTCTGCAAATCACATTCCTATAAGTAATGTAACATACCAATTCCTAAAACAGATGTTGACTGGTAAAATGCAATATGCTGAAAACAATCAAGAATTTGAATCAAACTAGTCTTACAGACAAAAGATCTGCTGGGTCTGAACCTTTGAACTTAGAAATGGGTTCATTTTTTGTAAGAGGAGTGTAACTTTCATTTGACACCATAAGTCACAAGGTTGTATACTTTCTCTCTTAAATAAGATTTTGAGGACAAAATTATCAAGGCATTACAGATGCAAACATCTTGAACTACTAAGTAATATGTGTTAGATTACAGTTTTCAATTTTCGGACCACAACTTTTATTACATATTATGTGAATTCACTTTTTTAGTTCTTTTGGCTTATAAACTCGAGAAATGTTTGAGGTAGCCATAAATGAATTAATGTCATAGATCAAGATTAAGAGGGAGCCTCGAAAGTGAAGAGGTTGAAACACAAATTATATGGTTATTACTTCCCTTAAAAAATCAATTAGAAAAAATATTTATCCAAAACTAAACAAAAGTATAGAAACACTGACTATTTTCTTTACTGTACAACATCGACAAAAAAGTTTGAATCTAGAATGTTGTGCAACTACCCGAACCCCGACTAAGGGTGTATTTGGATTTCGATTGCAACACCCAAACTAACTTGTAGTTTTCATTGAACGCTGTACAAACAGGTTTCACTTTTTTTTTTTTTTATTCAAATAGAGCTAAAAGAAAACTTCACCTTTCAACTCCAATTGAGTTCAACTTAATTTCCTAACTAAAATCCAAATACGTTAAGGGCATGTTTGTTTTTCAGTTGAAACAGTCCAAACTCCAATTGAACTCAACTAAACAAGAGACGAACTTTGAGTTCAAAATTGAGGTTTTGGGTTGTTCTAACTGGAAAAAAAAAACATTCCATAAGTGTGTTTGTTTTAGGTATAACACGCATTCCAAAGCTCCATTCAAGTGAAAGCTTATCTCATTGAGGATTGATGTTCAACGCATCGGAACGATGTTTCAAACACCCCGCAAGGATAAGTTTGCTTTTACATTCATAATGCAAACAAGACACATACTTCAGTTTGTGTTTGTTTCAGTAAATTATCACTTTCCAATGCTCCTAGAACCTAATCCTCCTCTCACATTGGATTAGCGTTCAACATGACCGAAGCCAAATCAAACGCATACTCTGTTTGAGTGCTGGAAGCCAAATCAAACACAGTCTCACTCTGGGTGCTTCAAAAGTTGTGTAACCAACAAACCAAACAGACTATGCCAACCTAGTGGAGTGGATACTCAATGCATTAAATTGAAAATAACCAACCTTAACATGCAACAGTAAACTGAAGCACAACCTCAATTTTCCACCGCCAAACAACTAACCTTGAGAAACAAAATTCATTGAAAAAATTAGACAATAAAACGACAGCCACTTTTCTTCTTTCACTAACCTAACAGACCCTAGAACCACATGTAAACCATCAAACTAAGCTATACATACTCAATCACTAAATTAGTCTCAAACATGAATTCTATTAGTTGAATTAGCATACCAAAAGAAAGTTCTAAGACCAACTAACATTCCAAATAAAAATAGATAATTAAAGTGTATTTTTTATTATATATTTATTTTTTAATTTCACTTCACATTATTTGACAATTTGAATTCTACATCCAAAGATACAGTTTCAATTTGAAATAGTTAAAAATCAGAGAAGAAAGAAGAACTCACTTCTTGGCAACAGCTCTGCATCCCTGATAAAGCTTCTGTTTGGAATCGGACAGTATATGAGCGTGACAGTATTTCGTCATAGCCATGGCCTTAGTCTTGCAGCTGCTGAAACGACACCGCACGATGTCTTCGCCACCACCGACGACGCTGTTCGGATTGTCATTCTCGCTCTCGTTGAGATCCTCCTTGAAGGGGCTCTTCCCATAGGTCCAGCTGTAGTCTCTGTGCTTGGACCTCAGCTCCTCCATTAGGGCCCAGTAGTGGGTCCGGTAGCACCGCCTCAGCTGTCTCACTCGCCGGAGCCGCCGCTGGAGAACCTCCTTCCGCTTCAGAAAGTGCAACTTCGCCAGCGCCGCGTCCTCGTCAGCACCGTTGACAGTAACCGGGCACCGCGGAGAGGAGGCGGAACCCAACTCGTCCATGGATGCTGATGAGTCGCCAACTCTGACCGGTTATACAAGTGACACTGGTTTGCAGTGGAACTTGAAGAGTTCGTTACTTTTTTTTTTTTTTTTTTGATGGTTTGATTTTTGAATGTTGAGAGAAACAAACAACTTTAACTCAATGCAACTATCAATGCATTAAATTGTCATTTGAAAAACATGTAAAATTATTGAGAACGCTCAATTTAGAAGGAATTTTATTTTATTTTTTACAAAAACGGAAAGATATTTATTTACGTTCTTGGAAATAATTTAAAATATTATACAGTCAACCTAAGAATTTAATTATAATATTATTTATAATATTTTGATACGGTTATCTAATTATACGTTGTAATGAAAATTATAAATTTTTAATATTTCTTTTAAATTTGTAGTTAAGGTAATTTTCAGTTATTTTAACAGATGATATCAACTTTGAATTTAATGATTATCTACTAACAGCAGTTAAGTAAATTATACTTCTCTGATTATTTTAGTATACCTGATATTATATTTTTTTCAACGTTACTTTATACTTTCTTCTCACACTATTTTCATTAGCCAATTATAATAAATATAATTTTAATTATATTTTTAATATCTTATATTTAATTTCTTTTTATCTTAGCTCTTTAAATTTAAATTTATTTTTAGTTCTGAATTTCAAAAATTACCCTTTTAGTACTTTCGATAAATGTGATTAGTGTCCATCGTTAAGGAATTACAAAATTATAATTTGTAGTGAATTCTTACAATTAGATTAAATTTTAATTTATACTTTAAAATATGTTTTAAGGTATCATTTAAATTATGTAAGAAAATAAATAATCATTTTATCATAATCGCATCATTTAGATTACTGTGACTTGAGCTTATAACACTTAAACTCTTTAAAGTGTGAAAATTAAAATATATTAAAATGAATAGAAAGATTATAGATTTTTTTTTATTTGGAGATATCAAGGATATTTTGTTAAATTTAAATTTAGTATACTTTGTATTTGGTTTTAGTTAAGTGTTTAAATAATAAAGTACTAACTATGATTTGGTTTTAGTTAAGTGTTTAAATAATAAAGTACTAACTATGAAAATTTAAGGCTTGGGAGTCATAGAATGTCTTCAAATGTCTAGTACAAAGAGGAATTGTACCAATGTAAAGTCTTTTCTTGGATTTCGAGCAAAATTATAACATTTGTCAACTCTCTTGACACGAGCTTTTTCCAATTATGGCTTAGTTATTTATCCAGTGTTGTGTGCACTGTTATTATTGTATGGTGTAAAAGATTCTGCTACCAAGGAAGATAAGTACTGCCACCTATTAGAGAGATTGCGTGAAGAGAAGAAGAATTAATGCTCTCATGCCATGAAAATACTTCTCAATATAACAACAAAATGATAAGAGAAGAAGAAGAAAGCATTTAAGAGAATTCAAAGTTACTCAATGGACAAAAAAGGGAATGCAATGAATACTTTTTTTCCAAGACTATATAAAGACATACTTTAAAGAGAAGAAAAAGAAAAAAGATATAATTTGCAAGTACTGAAACTTTGTCAAAATATCTTATTGCCCTAAAGCTTTGTAGGAACACAATTTGTGTTCATTTTAGAAAACTAATAGTGGGATCCCAAACCTTCTATATGTCAAAAGACGCTATCCTCTTTAGTGAGCAAAAATTAGTATTGTTGATCAGTCAAACTTTGTACTGTCTTAAGCTAGGAGTGACTTGTGAAATAATATTGCATTAAACTAGAAGAGAGCTTGTGAAAGAATATTGCATTGAGCCAAGAGTATATTAGGAAACAATACTTGATAACATTTATTTTTATCATATTTTTGAGCTAATTTTTATAATGAAATCAACTCTTTCTAAGCTTGGACCTTGCTTATTTCTTTATTTTATTAGGTCTTTTTTAATTGACTATTGGAGTATGAGAATGGAAAGTTACATTAAATCTTCTTATTTTGCTTGAAAAGTGAATTGGAAAGTTTGAATTCAAAAAAATAAGAGTTAAGCCTATTAAGGAGGATTCATAGATGAGAAGTTGATGTAAAGAAGTCGCGACCAGTGCTGTTGGAGTTGAGTCGAGCACCATTTGGGCCATGGATCCTTGTAGGGAAAGTTGAGCCCGACACCAGTAAAGTTGGGTCGAGTGTGAGCATCGTAAAAATTCTATTTAAGAGCTTCTTGTGTTAAGGTTTAGACACACAAAGCCAAAGGAGAAAAAGAGTAAGTCTTGGGCGACAACTTTAGGGTTCCTTGGTGAAATCATCTTTGTTTCATTGTTCATCTTATATGTTTAGGGTTATCATGACTATGTGAAAATAAAACCATTATTGTTAGGCTTAGATGTAACCTACCAAAGTCTCATGTAATTAATATTGGTTTTATATATACATACATATATATATATATATATATATATATATATATATATATATATATATATATATATATATATGTGTGTGTGTGTGTGTGTTTTTT